>Ga0209534_10000417_pt1 | contig 50455 bp, 45 predicted proteins | sample COG_07_FD_184751 | JGI IMG/M metagenome (GOLD analysis project Ga0209534, IMG submission 184751) | Pelagic Microbial community sample from North Sea - COGITO 998_met_07 (SPAdes) (version 2) | ecosystem: Environmental > Aquatic > Marine > Neritic zone/Coastal water | place: Helgoland, sampling...
GTTTACAAGAAAGTGCAATCCAATTTTTGAATGGTAAAAAAAATACGACGGTTGCATTGACTTACCTTCGAAACGGGGGTGCCAAAAAAGAGGTAGTGGTAGCGCGTGGCGATGTAACACCAAAAGCAGTACCAGTGTCCAAACTATTAACAAATGGTATCGGCTATATTGCTTTAGATCGTTTTTCAAAAACAGCTTCCAAAGAGGTAGAGAGCGCACTTAAATTAATGCTTATAGATGAAGCAAAAGGAATTATTTTGGATTTGAGGAACAATCCCGGTGGGTTGCTTCATGAAGCGGTTAAAATTGTAAACTTATTTGTACCTAAAGATCAATTGGTGGTGTCTACAAAATCAAATATAGAAGCCTACAACCAAGTCTTTGAAACTCAAAAACAACCCTTAAGTTTAGAAATTCCTTTGGTTATTTTGATAAATCAAAACAGTGCTTCAGCAAGTGAAATTGTAGCGGGGGCTTTGCAAGATTTGGATCGCGCGGTCATTATTGGTAAAAGGAGTTTCGGAAAAGGATTGGTTCAAAAACCAATGCCTTTGCCTTATGGATCCCAACTGAAAGTTACCATTTCCCGTTATTACACCCCGTCTGGTCGCTGCATACAAGCCTTAGACTATAGAAATAAAGGAGACGATGGTATGGCTGTCCGCTTCGATAAAAAACAATATTCCATATTTAAAACTAAAAACGGTCGTACTGTTTACGATGGTGGTGGTATTAATCCAGACATTATTGTTGGTCTCGAAAGCCCTAATAAATTCATAGAAACACTCTTGAAAAGTCCATTGATTTTTGACTATTCTAACCAATATTTTTACAACAACTCCGTTGAAAATATAGAAGAGCTTCGTTTAAATAAAAAAGATTTTGAACATTTCAAAAGAATGAGTGTTGAAGAAAAGTACAATACGATTGGAAAAACTCAAGAAGATATAAATCAATTAAAAACAACGATGTCTAAAGAAGGATTTGGAACTATGGAAGAGCGATTTAAAGTTTTGAATGCAGCTATTCAAGAATCAAAATTAAAATTAATGGATAGATTTGAGGCAGATATTATAGCTGTTTTGGAGAGTGAAATAATAAAACGCTATTTTTACAGAGAAGGAATGTACGCTTATTTTATGGCAACAAATACAGAAGTATTTAATGCACAAGAGATTCTAAACGATACACAGGCCTATCAAAATATATTGAAATAGATACTTATTTAATGAGTATTAGAAATAAAAAGTAAGATGAAAAAGATTATTTTTTTACTGTTTTTTTTAACGAATGTAGCACAGGCTCAGTCTGATAATACACATGTTGTTTATTTTGAAACCGGTCAATATAATGTCCCTGAAATTGAAGTAAACCGGCTTGTATTGTTTGTTCAAAGTTTAAAAGATATTGAAATAGAACGTATTTCTATTTATGGGTTTTGTGACGACCGTGGTACAGACTCATATAATTTAACCTTGTCACAAAACAGAGCAAATGCAATCAAAAAAATATTTTCCAATTTTGGAGTAGATGATAACCTTATTAGTAATGTTGACGGTAAAGGAGAAATTTTATTACGCCTAATTTCTTCTGATAATCTTAATATTATTAGAGGATTAAACCGGAAGGTAGAAATTAATGTAAAATATGTAGTGACGACGCCTGTACTGAAGGAAGTAAATGAGATCGGTAAAAAACAAGGTTTTCTTAATAATAAATTAGAAGTAGGAGATAAAATAACACTTGACAATATTTTATTTAAAACAGGGTATAGTTATTTAGAAAACGAATCTGTTCCAGTTCTAGAAAAGATAGCTGAAGACTTGCGAGAAAGAGATGATATTTATTTTACAATTCAAGGGCATGTTTGTTGTACAAAAAATGCAAGAGATGCTGTCGATAGAAAGACAGGAAAAAGAAACTTATCATTAGCTAGGGCAAAATATATTTATGATTATTTAGTCCAACAAGGAATTAAAAAAACTCGTATGCGCTATGTAGGTTTAAAAAACAAATATCCACTTGGAAAAGCAAAGAAGTACGATAAACGTGTTGAGATTAAAATAACATCCATTTCTAAAAAGAACTAATTTTTTACCATAGCGATGTGTGGGATTCCATCTTCTAAGTAGGGTTCTCCAATTGTTTTAAACCCTAAATTGGAATAAAAATTTTCTAAATATTTTTGTGCCGAAAGTTTTATTTTATTCACTTGAAAAGAAGATTCAATAACCTTAATAGAGGCGTTCATAAGCTCGTTTCCGTACTTTAAATGCCGTTCTTTCTCTGCAACAACCACACGCCCTATACTCGCTTCTTTGAAATAATCGCCTGGTTTAAAAATCCGTGTATACCCTATGATATTATTCCCTTTTTTTCCTATGATATGAAGTGCTTTTTGATCTTTACCATCCACATCTTGGTATACACAATCTTGTTCCACCACAAAAACTTCACTTCTTAATTGTAATAAATAATAGAGTTCCTCTAAAGAGAGTTGGTTAAATGTTTTAACATAAATATCTAACATCATTTAGCAAGGTTGTATTTTATTTATTCTATTTTGATGACGTCCGCCTTCAAATTCAGTGTTTAAGAATGTATCAACCATTTCTAAAACTTTATCTATTTCTGTAAAACGGGCAGGAATGCAAAGAATATTTGCGTTGTTATGTTGACGAATTAAAGACACAATTTCACTAGTCCAACATATACCAGCTCTTATCTCAGAATACTTATTAGCTGTCATAGCAACACCGTTTGCACTTCCACAAATTAAAATACCAAAAGAAGAGCGTTTTGATGCAACATCTTTTGCAACAGGATGTACAAAATCTGGATAATCTACACTAGATTCAAGATCTGTTCCGTAATTTTTAACCTCTATTTTTTTTGATTTAAGAAACTCTATAATTCTAAATTTATAATCCGTTCCTGCGTGGTCGTTTCCTATTGATATGTTCATTTGCTATAACTTTATTTATTAGTAAATTTACAAAAAAGTGTGTTATCTAATTTAAATTGTTCATAGCCTTTTTAATTAGTTGTTAATAATTAATGAACGATTATGAAAACTTAATTTTTATATATCAAATTATTTTATAAAGCGGATATTTAAAAATAAAAAACTAATTAAGTTATCTTTTTTAGTTCTTTACTTATCACTACTAAAAAGGTCTTTATAAACAATAAATACAGAATTATTTATAAGTATTTTTATGTGAATTAAGGTTATAAACAGTTGATAACAATAGTAGTTAAGTTATTCTTTATTAAACCTTTAAATTAAAAATAAATGTTTATTATATATTTATAAAATGTATATAACAAAGAAAACTACTAAATTTAAATAAACTTATATGAGCTGTTCACACACTATAATAAACACCATTAGTTTTTAAATAATTTAATAAAAAATTAATATGATTGTATTAAATGTGGATAAAGTTAAAAAAGAGAAGACTTTTGGTTGAATTAAAGTAGTAGCTTTGCTTAATTACATAGATTAAATGAAAAGAAAAAAGAATAACAAACAATCGGTTAAAAATTACAGTCAAAGTATATTAACTATTCTTAAAGCCGATAGAAAACAAACATTCAACCACAAACAAATTGCAGCTAAACTAAAGGTTAATGATGCTAGTAGTCGTAACCAAATTATAAAAATTCTACACAAACTTGCTGGTCAAAAAGAAATAGAAGAAGTAGAACGAGGGAAATTTCAAATAATCACTTCTACAGAATACTTTATAGGAACAGTAGATATGGCTTCTAGAGGTAATGCTTATATCGTAAGTGAAGCATTTGAAGAAGATATTTTTATAGCGTCCAATAATATGCATAAAGCCTTACACGGCGACACCGTTGAACTCTATATTTATAAACGTAAAAAAAATAGAAAACAAGAAGGAGAAATAACTCAAATTATCAAACGAGCCCGTACAGAATATGTAGGTATTGTACAACTCAACGCAAAATTTGCTTTTGTTGTCCCCGATAGTAATAAAATGCCAGTAGATGTATTTATACCTCTATCTAAAACAATGAAAGCGGAAGATGGAGATAAAGTACTTGTAACTTTAGAAGAATGGCCAGAAATAGCCGATTGCCCTAATGGAAGTATTATTAAAATATTAGGGAAGCCTGGTGATCACAACACAGAAATTCATTCCATATTGGCTGAATATGGATTACCATACGAATTTCCTCACGAAGTAGAAAGTTTTGCTAACAATATAGATACTTCTATTACAGATTCAGAAATTACAAAACGTCGCGACATGCGATCTACCTTAACTTTTACAATAGACCCTAAAGATGCAAAAGATTTTGATGATGCTCTATCATTTAAAAAACTAGACAATGGAAACTATGAAATAGGGATTCATATTGCTGATGTGTCTCATTATTTACAAGAAGGAACTATTTTGGATGACGAAGCTTACGAACGTGCGACCTCTGTTTATTTGGTAGATAGAGTGGTTCCTATGCTTCCAGAGGTCTTATCAAATAATGCCTGTTCATTACGACCTTTAGAAGAAAAATATACATTCTCTGCTGTCTTTGAAATTAATAATAAAGCAGGTATAGAAAATCAGTGGTTTGGAAGAACAGTCACTTATAGTGATGCACGTTTTGCTTATGAAGAAGCCCAGCACATTATAGAAACACAAGATTGTATAATTCCTAAAGAAATATCTATAACAAACGAAGCATATACTACAGAAAATACTATTAAAAATGCCATCTTAAAATTAGATGAACTAGCAAAAATCATGCGATTAAAACGCATGAAAGATGGCGCCATATCTTTTGATAAAGCAGAGGTTAAGTTCAACCTTGATGAAGCGAATAATCCTGTTGGTGTTTTTTTTAAAACATCAAAAGATGCCAATAAACTTATTGAAGAGTTCATGTTATTAGCAAATAAAAAAGTAGCGGAATTTATTGGAAAACAATCACCACAAAAAACATTTATTTATAGAACTCACGACGAGCCGGATGATCAAAAGTTAGCAGGCCTTCAAAGAATCGTTTCTCAATTTGGACACCAATTAAATTTTAAAAGTAGAGAAACCACCACACACTCATTAAACACTCTTTTAAAAAATGTAAAAGGAACTAAAGAACAAAACCTCGTAGATACACTCACAATACGTTGTATGAGTAAAGCAGCCTACTCCACAAAAAACATAGGCCATTACGGTCTTGCTTTTAATCACTATAGCCATTTTACATCACCAATTCGACGCTATCCAGATGTTATGGCACACCGTTTGTTACAATACTATTTGGATGGTAATAAATCAACCAACGAAGCTGTTTATGAAGAAAAATGTAAGCATTCTTCTAATATGGAATATTTAGCTACAAAAGCAGAACGTGACTCTATAAAATACATGCAAGTTAAATACATGCAAGACCACAAAGAGGAGACCTTTTTAGGAGTTATTTCTGGTGTGACCGAATGGGGAATGTATGTTGAAATTATAGAAAATAAATGTGAAGGCATGATAAGAATTAGAGATATTAAAGGAGATTTTTATAGATTTTATGCAGAAGAATTTGCTTTAATTGGAGAACGAACAAAAACTAAATACCAATTAGGTGATGAGGTAGAGGTCCGTGTCAAACAAGCCGACTTAGTAAAAAAACACTTAGACTTTATATTAAATAGTTAAAATACCCACACAAAATGAAATATTATACGTTACTTATTTTCTTTACTTGTTTTTTAGCAGCCTCTCAAGCTCCAATTACTAAGTCTTTAGGAGAATTCTCAGAACTCAAAGTTTATGATCTTATAAATGTAGAACTCATCCAATCTACAGAAAATAAAATAGAAATTACAGGAGAGGACACCTCCAACGTTTATATTATCCAAAAAAACAACCTTCTTAAAATTAAAATGGATTTCAATAAACCCTTTAATGGCAATAAAACCTTTGTAAAACTGTATTATACAAAAATGGATATTATAGACGTTAACGAGGGAGCTAAAGTAGTTTCGACTTCTCCGTTTAAACAATACGAATTAGAACTTAAAACCCAAGAAGGTGGTTATATTTCTGTGGTAGCAGATTTAAAATTATTATCAATTAAAAGTGTCACAGGCGGGAGTATCAAAGTAAATGGATCTACACAATCTCAAACTATAAATATAAGAACTAGTGGTATTTATGATGGAGCATTACTACAAGCGGTAAATTCCAAAATAAAAATAAAAGCTGGCGGAGAAGCTGATGTAAATAGTTCTGATCTTATTGAAGTAACAATAGTTGCTGGTGGAAACTTAACAATTCATGGAACCCCAAAAACCGTTAGGCAAAAGAATATAATTGGAGGAAGAGTCATTTATAAAGATAAAGAATCCCTTCTAATAAATTAAAGCACTATGATTGAGGATATCCAAGCTGCCATACCCCTTGGTTTTTTCTTAGCCTTTATGATTGGCCCCGTTTTTTTTGTATTGATAGAAACAAGCGTTACAAAAGGATTTAGAGCTGCAGTTGCTTTTGATACAGGTGTTATTATTGCGGATATTATTTTTATAGGCGTAGCATATTTTAGTAGTTTCCAATTACTTGAAAATCTAAGTAATCAACCTGGTTTATACGTTTTTGGCGGCACTATATTAGCGGTATATGGTTTAATTACGTTTCTTAAAAAAACAAAACAAACAGACCTGAAGGCACAATTATCTAGTTCTTTTCGAGCCAATTATATAGAGTTATTCATTAAAGGGTTTTTACTCAACTTTATCAACGTAGGGGTTTTAATTTTCTGGTTAGGTATTATCATTGTTACAGGGCCCAGTCTAGAAAATGATATCGATCGGTTTTATGTGTTTTTTGGAACACTTATCACAACCTACTTTATCACAGATTTATTGAAAATAGTATTAGCTAAACAGCTTAAAAAACAATTAACCCCCATTATCATCTTAAAAATTAAAAAAATACTCGGACTTGTTCTAATTATATGTGGGTTGGTTCTAATTACTAAAGGTTTTTTACCAAAAGACCAGTTAAACCCACAAACCATTATTGAAGAGATAAGAGAATAAAAAAACCACAACTTTTAACGATTGTGGTTTTAATTTATTGAGGCGTCTAGCGGATTCGAACCGCTGTAGAAGGTTTTGCAGACCTCTGCCTAGCCACTCGGCCAAGACGCCCAAAAAGGAACGCAAATTTAAGCAAATTTAAACGTTACACAAGATAAAAGAAAAGAATCCATCTAAAAATGAACCCTGAACCATTATTAAATAACTAGTTTTAAATTATAAAATCTATAATTCTATCGCGTTTCACTCAACACAATCGTAACTTTTTCAACATCCCCTCCAATAGGTGGGTTAATCTTAGAAACAGAAACGGACACCGATACAACAGTCTCACAACTTTCAAACACTCGATTGATTATTCGTTTGGCCACCGCTTCTAATAATTTTGAAGCAATACTCATTTCCTCTACCACAATAGCGTTTAAAGTCACATAATCAACCGTGTCGTTTAAAGCATCTGTTACAGACGACTTTTCTAAATCAGCCTCCACACCCACATCAATCCTATAATCACTTCCAATAATAGTTTCCTCGCTTAGACATCCATGATAAGCATACACCTTTATGTTTTCAACCTTAATAACTCCCATTTTCTCTTTTTTTAATTCGATAAAAATAATAATTATACCGAAGATATTTCTATAAACTTTTTATTTGATTAATTTTGCTAGGTATTTATCCAAGAAATACACCTTATTATGTCAGAAACACACAAACCGCTCAATTTTTTAGAGCAAATAGTAGAAGAAGATTTAAAAAATGGCTTGCCACAAAACAAATTGCGCTTTCGGTTTCCACCAGAACCCAACGGCTATCTTCACATAGGACATACAAAAGCCATCGGGATTAGTTTTGGTTTGGGAGAAACATACCAAGCTCCCGTTAACTTACGTTTTGACGACACCAACCCTGCAAAAGAAGATCAGGAATATGTAGACGCCATCAAAGAAGATATTTCTTGGCTGGGTTACAAATGGGACAAAGAAGTATACTCCTCGGACTATTTTGAACAGCTATACGCTTGGGCTTTAGAAATGATAAAAGAAGGCAAAGCCTATGTCGATTCGCAATCCAGCGAAGCCATGGCGATTCAAAAAGGAACCCCCACACAACCAGGAGAAGATGGCCCATTTAGAAACCGCTCTGTGGATGAAAACTTAGCACTTTTTAACCAAATGAAAAACGGCGAATTTAAAGCCGGCACCCATGTTTTAAGAGCTAAAATAGACATGAAACATGTCAATATGTTGATGCGTGACCCTTTAATGTATCGCATACTCCACGCCGACCACCATCGTACAGGATCAACTTGGTGTATATATCCAATGTATGACTGGGCGCACGGAGAAAGTGATTATTTAGAACAGATTTCCCACTCTCTATGTTCGTTAGAATTCAAACCTCATAGAGATTTATACGATTGGTTTAAAAATATCGTATCCAATTATAACAACCAATCTTTACCTCTAATTCCAAAGCAACGCGAGTTTGCTCGCTTAAACTTAAGCTACACCATTATGAGTAAGCGAAAGTTATTAAAGCTAGTTGAAGATAAGGTTGTTTCTGGTTGGGACGACCCACGCATGCCTACAATTTCAGGTTTAAGGCGTCGTGGCTATACACCAACATCCATTCGTAATTTTGTAAATAAGGTTGGAGTTGCCAAACGCGATAATATAATTGACGCCTCTCTTTTAGAATTTTGCGTCCGTGAAGATCTTAACAAAAAAGCAGCCCGAATAATGGCTGTTTTAGACCCAGTTAAGTTGGTAATTACGAATTACACACAAGTAAAAGAAGAGTGGTTAGAAGCAGAAAACAATCCAGAAGACGAAAGTGCAGGCTCACGAACGGTACCCTTTTCAGGAAACCTATATATAGAGCGCGATGATTTTAAGGAAGAAGCTAACAGTAAATATTTCAGACTTTCCCTGGGAAAAGAAGTGCGTCTTAAAAATGCATTTATAATAAAAGCTGAAAATGTTGTAAAAGACTCTAATGGAACAATTTTAGAAATCCATTGTACTTATGACCCAGAAAGTTTAAGTGGGAGCGGAACTCCTGAAAGTCTTAGAAAAGTTAAAGGAACTTTGCACTGGGTATCTATTGCACATGCCATTGAAGCTGAAGTACGGGAATATGATCGTTTGTTTTTACACGAAGCACCCGACAGTCAAACAGCAGATTTTTCAACTTTTGTGAATCCAGAATCCTTAAAAGTGAGAAAAGCATTTGTAGAACCACACATCAAACATGCCGCTGTTGGAGAACAATTTCAATTCCAACGTCTTGGGTATTTTAATGTAGATAATGATAGTGCCGCTACCAATTTGATATTTAATAAAACCGTAGGCTTAAGAGACACTTGGGCTAAAAAAGAACCCAAGGAAACGCAGTCCACTAAACAACAGCCCGTACCTCAAGCGTCAAAACGAAAAGCAATTGATGTTATAAAACAGCTTGGAAAAAAGTACACGAACCTTCCGGAAGCCAAACAACAAAAGGTCAAAGTAGAAATTAAGACACTCGCTAACGACGTTTCCTATGAAGATTTAGAGCCCTTATTTAATACAGCAGCTAAAAAAGTAGGAACGCGTATAGCGGTAGCACTTACTTTAAAAGTACTTTTAGATAATGGTCTAGAAAAAAATGATTCGATCTACACTTTTATAGCTACTGCAAAAACGGATGCTCACCCGTTATTAAGCGACTTAGCAGATCAAATTTAAAAGGTAAATTCAACACTTCTTTTTTATTAACTCACTAGATATAACCTTCCTTGATTGTGTCTAGTGAACTCAACTTACTATTGTTTTAAATAACAGAACCCATCAAGTTTTCTCTTAACCCAAATACATATGGCACGGTAATTGACTTAATGAGCAAGTGTTAAATAAAACACATCCTAAATTTATTCATTTTAAAACAAACACCTATGAAAAACAAAACACTTTATTTCTTAATGCTCATCTTCGGATTTACAACTGTAATAAGTTGTAGCTCTAATGATGACAATAAGAACAACACAAAAAATCTGACACTCGACATTTCAGGACTTCAAGATTTAGGGTCCGATTTTATTTATGAAAACTGGATTATCGTTGACGGTGATCCAGTTTCAGCAGGAACATTGTCTGTTAGTGCCTCTGGAGAATTATCTCAAACTAGCCATGTCGTTGATGCGAATATCTTAGACAGCGCTACGGCTTTTGTACTTACAATAGAACCTAACCCAGATCCAGACCCAGCACCAAGTAATGTACATATTTTAGCAGGAGATTTCTTGAGTAACGCGTCCTTAACAACTGTTTCCATTAATCATGGCGTAGCATTAGGTACCGACTTAACTGAAGCGTCAGGAGATTACCTTCTTGGAACCCCAACAGATGAAATAGACACAAACGAAAAAAGTGGAATTTGGTGGTTGGTTCCCGAAGATAATGAAGAAGGAGATGTTTTAGATGCATTACCGACCTTAACGCTTCCAACCTTGCCAACTGGTTGGAAGTATGAGGGGTGGGTGGTTATTGGAACAACCCCAGTTTCTACAGGAAAATTTACAACTGTTATTGGAGCAGATGACTCTAATACTTTTAGCGGTTTAGGGGGTCTAAGCCCTGAATTTCCAGGAGAAGATTTTTTAATGGCAGCTCCTTCAGGACTCACCTTTCCAACGGATCTATCTGGCCAAAAAGTTGTTATCTCTGTGGAACCAGACCCAGACAACAGTCCCAATCCATTTCTATTAAAACCATTAATAGCAACGGTTCCTGTCGATGCTGATGAACATACCTTATACGGAATGACAAACAACGCAACAGCGACGAATCCTAGTGGTTCGGTGACGAGATAAAAGTATTAGATAAAAATCAGGATTTATAAAAAACACCCCTAAATATTACAATTTTAGGGGCGTTTTTTTAATATAAATAAGACTTTAAAGACGTTCTATTTTTTAGGCAAAATTTTCTTAGGACCATTTTTCATGGCTTCACCAATTTGGTTGCTAGCCGTAAAACTCGCCACCATGTCATTCAACATATTGCTGCCTGCCTGTGGAGAATTAGGCAATAATATAAGGTTGCTGTTTGTTTCTTGACCGATAGACTGAAGCGTGTCATAATGCTGTGTTACAACAATCAAAGCTGATGCTTCTTGAGAGTTGATCCCAACTTTATTAAGTACTTCTACAGATTCTTCTAAACCTCGCGCAATTTCACGACGTTGATCAGCAATACCTTGTCCTTGAAGACGCTTGCTCTCCGCTTCCGCTTTTGCTTTTTCGACAATTAGAATACGCGCAGCATCCCCCTCAAACTGAGCGGCAATTTTTTCACGTTCAGAAGCATTAATTCGATTCATCGCTTCTTTAACTTGAGCATCTGGGTCAATATCTGTAACCAATGTTTTTATGATGTCATAACCATAATCCATCATCGCCTGGTTTAGCTCTGATTTAACAGCAATAGCGATATCGTCTTTTTTAACAAACACATCATCAAGTTTCATTTTTGGGACCTCAGCTCTCACCACATCAAACACATAAGATGTAATTTGATCGTGCGGATAATCCAACTTATAAAAGGCATCATAAACTTTCATTTTAATCACTTTAAACTGAACCGAAACCTTAAGACGTACAAATACATCATCGAGAGTTTTGGTTTCAATTAATACATCTAGCTGTTGGATTTTTAAACTCAAACGACCAGAAATGCGATCAATTAATGGAATTTTTAAGTGGAGACCAGATTGTCGAATGCTTTGAAATTTTCCAAAGCGTTCGATAACAGCTGCAGTTTGCTGTTTTACCGTAAATAAAGCGGCAAATAAAAGAAGGAATCCAAAGACAATAAAGGGGATTAAAAAGAACGACATAGTATGTAGGGTTATATTATAAAAATGTAATTTAAGATTTTAATTTGATAAAATGAAATACTTTGGGGTATAAAGACACACCTTAATGATTTAATTTCAATGAAACTATTGAATTTTCCACTATAGCGTTCTTGTTTTTAAAACAAACCTTGTCTCCGTTGAGGTCTGCCTCAATTAAATAATATTCTCCTCTATAAAGACTGTCCTTTACAGACGCTTTGAGTGGGCTATTTTCTACCAAAGTAATCTGATGCGCGTAATATAATTTTCCTTCTACAGCGCTATATTCACCAAAAAAAGCAGCCACTAACGGATGTGCGGGATTGGAATACATATAGCTTGGACTCTCTATTGATAATACAGATCCTTTATGCAGCACCATCATTTGATCTGCAAAAGAAAGAACGTCGTCTTTGTCGTGCGTTGCCAATACACAGGCGATATTGTTTGTTTTCAAATACCTAAATAAATTACGTCTTAAAGATTGTTTTTTAAAATTATCAATGTGACTAAAAGGCTCATCAAGAAGAATAATCTCTGGACGTTTGGCAATAGCCCTTGCTAAAGCCACACGTTGTTTTTGACCTCCACTCAAAAACTGTACTTTCGTGTTTTCAAACCCCTGTAACTCTACTACTTCAATCAATTCATTAACACGGGCTTTTTTTTCCTCAGGATAAAAATTAGAGAGGTAATCTCCAATGTTTTCCGAAACACTTGTGTAAGGCATTAAATCAAACTCTTGTGCTACATATTTCATAAAATCGTGCCCCACAACAAGCTTGTTTTTTGGCCCTAGAATAGGCTTGTCTTTCCAAGATATTGCACCAGCATCTACATCCATTTGACCAAAAGCAAGCTTTAGTAACGCGCTTTTTCCAGAACCACTTTCTCCCACAATAGCCAAACAATCTCCACTATTAATAACAACAGAAACAGAGTTTAATACCACACGTTTGTTGTATTTAAAAGAGACGTTGGATATTGATAGCATTTAAGTAACTATAAAATATTAGCGATTAGATATTCCGCAATTTGAATGGTATTTGTCGCAGCGCCCTTTCTTAAATTATCTGAAACAATCCACATATTTAAAGAGTTTTCTTGCGTTTCATCGCGTCGGATACGCCCTACAAACACGTCATCTTTTCCGTTTGCATAAATAGGCATAGGGTAGGTATTTGTACCGGTGTTGTCTTGAACCGTCACCCCTTCAGTTTGGCTTAAAATAGAGCGCACTTCCTTAAGTTCAAAATCATTTTCAAACTGAACATTAACAGATTCTGAGTGCCCACCCGCAGTAGGAATTCGAACAGCCGTAGCTGTAATTGCGAAGGAGTTATCACCTAATATTTTTTGTGGCTCCATAGCCAACTTCATTTCTTCTTTAGTGTACCCATTTTCAAGGAATACATCACAGTGAGGTAACGCATTTCTTCCTATTGGGTAAGGATAGGCCATCTCCCCTTTAATCCCACTGATTTCGTTTTCTAATTGTTGAACAGCTTTAACACCTGTCCCTGAAACAGATTGGTAGGTAGACACCACTACGCGCTTCATTTTATATTTGTTGTGGAGCGGCGATAACGCCATTACCAATTGTATGGTTGAGCAATTTGGATTTGCAATAATTTTATCCTCAGCAGTTAAAATAGAAGCGTTAATTTCTGGAACGATTAGCTTTTTTGAAGCGTCCATTCGCCAAGCAGAAGAATTATCAATAACTGTTGTCCCAGCTTCAGCAAATTTTGGAGCCCATTCAAGCGATGTGTCACCACCAGCAGAAAAAATAGCAATGTCCGCACGCATTTCAACAGCCGCAGCAAGACCAACAATTGTATGGTCCACTCCTTTATAACTTATTTTTTTACCAACACTACGCTCTGAAGCAACAGGGATAAGTTTCGTAACAGGAAACTGACGTTCTTCGAGTAATTTTAACATGACGGCTCCTACCATTCCGGTAGCTCCTACAACTGCAATTTTCATTATTTTAGATCTTTGATTTAGGTTATAAAATTAGTAAATAAAGCGAGAACACATGATGTAAAACTAAAAAAGACGAACAACATTGTTCGTCTTTAGGGATTTCGTTATAAACGCCTATTTTTTTAGTAAATTCTTAATGCAGTTTAACACAAAGCTATGTGTTAATTGGTATTTCCCTTAAAATTTCACGTTTGATACGCTGAGAGATGCCCGTAATGAGTTCATAAGAAATCGTGTTTGCTGCAGCTGCACTCGTTTCTGCAGAGAATTTTGGGCCAAAAAACACAACTTCATCTCCTTCCTTACATCCAATATTCGTTACATCTACCATAATCATATCCATACACACATTTCCTACGATTGGTGCTTTTTTAGAACCTATAGAGACAAAGCCCGCTCCATTACCAAAATGCCTTCCAATTCCATCTGCGTGTCCAATAGGAATCGTTGCAATCTTTGAATCTTGAGGACACATAAAGGCTCGATTATAGCCAACGCTATTCCCTTTTGAAACAAGGTGAATTTGTGAAATTACAGATTTTAAGGAGGCTATTGGGCGTAAATTTTTACTCTCTTTTTTGGTGTTTCCATAACCATACAATCCAATTCCGCAACGCACCATATCAAAGTGTGCCTCAGGATAATTGAGCACTCCAGAAGTATTGCATAAATGCCTTGTGACTGGGTACCCTAGATTTTCAATAAAGGTATTGGAGAGGGATTTGTAAAGAGTAATTTGATTTAATGTAAATAGTTTTTCATCTAAATCTTCACTTGCAGCTAAATGAGAAAACACCGACTTTACCTTTAAGGCACTGGTTTTAGAAAGTTGTTCTACAACCAAATCGAGTTCATTTGACTCAAATCCGAGACGATTCAGCCCTGTGTTAAATTTAATATGAACAGGGTAATTTTTTTGATTCAGATCACTTGCTATAGACACAAATTCTTTCAGTATTTTCAAGGTATATAAACTAGGCTCTAAACAATATTTTATTGCAAGACTTAAGTTAGTTGCTTGAGGATGAAGCACCAAAATAGGAGTTGTGATCCCCGCTTTTCTTAGGGCTATTCCCTCGTTTATATAGGCTACAGCAAAATAATCTACATTCAATTTTTGAAGAAAGTTAGCAATCACAGCAGCGTCACTTCCGTATGCAAACGCCTTTACAACTGCTAAAAACAGTGTTTTTTTTTGGAGTTTTGATTTTAGGAAGTTATAATTAGAACTTAAAGCCTCCAAGTTAATTTCTAAAGTAGTTTCTGTGACTTTAGGCATTTGAATTATTTTTATTGCCGTCTATTTCCACAGGGTTTATCACATCTACGTCTTGTAATTTCTCTTTAGTCAGCGCTTTGTAATAAGCCGCCCTACTGAGGGGCTCATATTCGTCTATTTCACCTAGAAGCACTAGGTTGTCGTTTTTAGATTTACGATGACTGTATTGAGCTAAATTCCCTGTATGTGTACATACCGCATGAACCTTTGTAACGTATTCTGCGGTTGCCATTAAATTAGGCATCGGCCCAAACGGATTCCCTTTAAAATCCATATCCAATCCAGCTACAATCACCCGAATACCTTTATTAGCAAGATCATTACAAACGTTTACAATTTCATCATCAAAAAACTGAGCTTCGTCAATACCAACAACATCACATCCATCTGCCAAAAGTGGAATATTTGAAGCTGATGGAACAGGAGTAGAACGGATTTCATTGGCATCATGAGATACGACCATTTCGTCGTCATAACGAACATCAATAGCAGGTTTAAAAATCTCAACTTTTTGTTTGGCAAATTGAGCACGCTTTAAACGACGAATTAATTCTTCAGTCTTTCCAGAAAACATCGATCCACAGATGACTTCGATCCAACCAAATTGTTCTTTAGGGTTTACTGTATTTTCGAGAAACATTTTGTAATTTTAACACCAAATGAAATTTACTTTCATTTTTATAAAGGTGACATAAATTTATTAAAAATCAAAAGTATAAATTTAAAAGTTATAAAATGTCATTAATACAGAGTTTACCACCACCAATAGGCGGGCATAAATAAATTATCACACTACCATGAAAAAGAAACTAGAGTCGGAATTAATAAGTATTGCCCACAGAATCCTTAAACTTACAGGAAAAGAAGATCTTGAAAAAATGCAATCTGAAATTGCATTGCTGTATCAAAAAATTACAATTCTAAAGTTTATAGAAAGCAATCAGGATGTACAAACTACAGATGCTGTTGGTATGGACACTTCTTTTTTTGACTCTTTAGACGGTGCATTTAACAACAAGGTTACAGACTCCGTAGAGGTTGCAGACAAAACATTTGTAAACATAGACAATGAAAAGGAGGAAGCGATTATGGAACCAGCTATCGAAAAAATAAAAGATATAGTCGCCCAAATGCCAGAAGAAACAGTTGAGGTAGACGCTATAATTGATGCTATAAATGAACCCACCGAAACTATTGTACATGACCTGAACGAGCTGTCGCCAAGTTATGCACAACTTCCTATTTTTGATGCTATTGAACCTGAAACAACACAAACATCACTGAATGATCAACTAAAAACACAAGGCTTTCAAATAGGGCTAAACGATCGACTTGCGTTTGTTAAGAACTTATTCGAAAACAGAAATGAAGATTATGAGCGTGTAATGTCTCAACTCACTACTTTAGACTCTTTTGAAGAAGCAACAAGTCTTTTAAACTCAATTATTAAACCAGACTATAATAATTGGGAAGGACAAGAAGAAATCGAAGCTCGATTTTTGGAAATCATAGAGAAAAAATTTAACTAAGCTTTGCGTCATCTCATCCTAGAACATATTATTTTTAGTACTTTTGATCGTTTAAACACCATTTAAATGTCTACAGATTTAAAATACGCAGTCTTTGGAAGCGGAAGCTGGGCCACTGCAATTGTTAAAATGCTTTGTGAAAACCGAGATCAAGTAGGCTGGTATGTAAGAAAACAACAAACCATAGATTATATTATTTCTGAAGAGCACAACCCCTCTTATTTGAGTTCTGTAGAGTTTGACAACAGTCAACTTTATATGGATGCCGACATTAATAAAGTAGCAGATTATGCAGATGTTTTAATTTTTGCAATTCCATCTGCATTTATTGAAAGTGAACTTCAGAAATTAACATCAGATATTTCTTCAAAAATAATTATGTCCGCAGTCAAGGGTATTATTCCTGAATCGGGACTTTTAGTAGCGGAACATTTTCACGATAAACATGCGATTGATTTCAATAACATTGTTGTTTTAGCAGGGCCTTGCCATGCAGAAGAGGTTGCCTTGGAGCGTCTTTCTTACCTAACAATTGCCTGTGCTAATCCTGAGATTGCTAGTGCAGTATCTGACCAGTTTTCGAGTAATTACATAAGAACAAGCACAAATGATGATGTTGTGGGCGCTGAATATGCAGCCATGTTAAAAAACATATATGCCATTGCCGCCGGAATGGCGCACGGATTAGGATATGGTGATAACTTTCAAAGTGTATTGATGAGCAACGCTACACGTGAGATGAAACGCTTCATTAAAAAAGCCCATAAAATGAAACGCAACATTAATGAGACGGTTTATTTAGGAGACTTATTAGTGACTTGCTATTCTTTATTTTCTAGAAACAGAATGTTTGGAAACATGATTGGCAAAGGATATACTGTAAAGTCTGCACAGATGGAAATGAGTATGATTGCTGAAGGGTATTATGCTACAAAAAGTGCTTACCAGATCAATAAAAGCAAAGAAAAGCCGGCTCAAATCCCGATTATCGATACTGTTTATGAGATTTTATATACGAATAAAGACCCAAAAAAAGCATTTAAAAAACTAACAGAAATCCTTAGTTAGGTTAAGACTTTAAAACCCCTTTCGTGTTCATCAGTGGAATTTCTTGAACGGCATTTTCGTTAATCGTATTTTTTCTAAACTCAAAAGATTTTTCAAATAAGGAATTGTTCTCAAAAAAAGTGACGTTAAAAAGATTGTTTATTGACAAAACATCTTCAAGCATCATCTCTATTTTTGCAAATTTTTTAGCAGGAAGGATATCAATTTTTTTTCTAAACGTAGCTGTTTTTTTATCTTCAGAATAGCCTTTGGTTACAATAATAACCATTTCTAAGTCTATCGACTTATCATTAATGATATACGCATTCCAGTCATATACCTTGTAGGTTTCATTGTATTCATGAACAACAGCAATATAAACGTCTTTTACTTCTGAAATATGGATGTCTTTTTTCAAAAATAATAATTTAAAGCGCGCTTTTAAATTGTTCTAGAAAGCGAACATTATTTTCACTTAACAATCGGATGTCACTAATTTGGTGCAAAAGCAACGCAATTCTGTCGATTCCCATTCCAAAGGCAAAACCAGAATATTCTTTGGAATCAATACCACAATTTTCGAGAACATTTGGATCTACCATGCCACAGCCCATAATTTCTAACCAACCAGTTCCTTTGGTCATTTTATAGTCCGTTTCTGTTTCTAGACCCCAGTAAACATCAACCTCAGCGCTTGGCTCAGTAAACGGAAAATAAGAAGGTCGTAGCCTAATTTTTGATTTTCCAAAAAGCTCTGTTGTGAAATATTGAAGTGTTTGCTTCAAATCTGCAAAGCTGACGTTTTTGTCAATATATAGGCCCTCCACTTGGTGGAAAAAACAATGAGAACGTGCTGATATAGCTTCATTTCTATAGACCCTTCCCGGAGAAATCGTACGAATAGGGGGTTGGTTGTTTTCCATATAACGCACTTGCACAGAACTAGTGTGTGTACGCAATAAAATATCCGGATCTGTTTGGATAAAAAAAGTGTCTTGCATATCTCTTGCGGGGTGATGCTCTGGTAAGTTTAAGGCCGTAAAATTATGCCAATCATCCTCAATTTCTGGACCTTCACTTACATTAAATCCAATCCGAGAAAAAATATCAATAATTTGATTTTTAACTAATGAAATGGGATGTCTCGCTCCAATGTTAAATGGCTCACCAGGACGGGACAAATCGCCAAAATTAGTGGTTTCACCAGAAGAGTTTTCTAGAGAAGCTTTTAAGGAGCTTATTTTGTCCTGAGAAACACTTTTCAATTTATTGATAGCTTGTCCGAAATCCTTTTTTTGTTCATTGGGAACCTCTTTAAAGCTTGCAAATAAATCATTTAAGATCCCTTTTTTTCCAAGAAACTTAATACGAAATGTTTCTAATTCTTCTAAAGATTGTGTTGAAAAAGCCTCAACTTCTTCTATATGTTTATGGGTTTTTTCTATCATGATAAAATTAAATAATGGCCAAATTTAAGAAAACTTAACTAATAAACTCTGCATCAATAAAATAGTTTACGATCGCATCCTTCATCAGAATGCTCTGTTCTCCAGCCTTTAAATTTGGTAACGCTTCTTTTACGGTATAGTGGGGCCAGCCTTGTTCATCGAAATAATCAAAAGCATAGTAGCCATAAGGCTCTAAAAGTCGACAGATTGCAATGTGCATCAAATTGAGTTTTTCATCCTTTTTGAACTTCCTATGTAACTGACCAAGCTCTTGTACACCAATTAGATAGATGATGCCATCTAAGTCCAAAGGATCACCATCCGTAAATTGGGCAGACAGTTTTTCAACCACCTTTTCCCATCGTTTTTTAAGTTCTTCGTCTCTAGCCATAATTATTTCGTAAATTTAGGGTGTATTAAAATAGAAACGAAACATTTGAGTTGTTAAGTTAGAGATCATTGTTAATTTTGATACATCAATTAAATAAAAAACTATGGCAATCATTGACGTTATCTTAGGAGCACTTATTCTTTATGGTTTAATTAAAGGGTTGTCTAAAGGTTTTTTTGTTGAAATCACCTCATTACTTGCATTGTTGGTTGGGGTGTATGGTGCAGTACATTTTAGCAACTACGCTGCCGAGTTTTTGTCCGACCGATTTGAATGGGGAGAAAAAACAATCAACATCACCGCTTTCGCAATCACATTTGTAGCTATTGTATTTGCTATTTCACTTGCAGGTAAAGCGTTGACCAAATTAGCTGATTTTGCCGCGTTGGGCATTCTCAATAAACTGCTAGGTGGTCTTTTTGGGGGATTGAAAATAGCACTTATTCTTAGCATACTATTGTTGATTTTTAACACTTTGAACAAAACCATTCCATTTGTTTCTGATGAAGAAATTGAAACATCAGTACTATATAATCCCGTAAAGTCGTTAGCTCCAATGATTTTCCCAAATTTTATAAATGAAGAAATTCCATTAGAGCTCCCGAATGTTCTTAGTTCCCCCGAAAAACCTGAATGATTTTTCCTAAGACATTGCTTTAATACAGGCATCAAAACTGTCAAAAATATGTGCCTCTGGAATAAAATCTGGAATGATATCAATACGCTCCATCATATAGCGGGGTTGTTTTAACACATTCACAAACAAAACCTCTACGTTTTTTCTTTGTAATTCCTGAATCATATCCTCCATCGCATACAACCCAGATTGGTCCATATACTGCATGCGTCCCAAACGCAAAATCACGGATGTAGCTGTATCCGGAATTTGTTTGTATAGTTGTTGAAAATCCGAAGTAGACCCAAAAAATAACGGACCCTTGATATGCTTGATAAACACAGACTCTTTTAGGTGTTCTGGAAAGTCTTTTTCATCAGGCCATGATTTTTCTTTCAAGGGTTTTACATCAGAATATTCAGAAGTTAGATCCCCAATTTTTTTCATAAACATTAAACATGATATGATCAAGCCTATCCCAACAGCAAAAATTAAATCCCAAAAAGTGGATAATAATAAAACCACAAGCATTATCAACACTTCAGAACTTAGCTTGAAAGGGCCAAGCGACAGGTCTCTTGGCAAAGCAGGAATCGCCTTCAATCCTTTGTAGTCCATTACTCCAATACCTACAGTTATTAAAATCCCTGATAGTACAGCGGTAGGGATTTTAGAAGCGATAGGTCCGAGAGCCAGTAAAACAAATAAAAGCATCACTCCAGCAATCATCCCGGAGAGTTTTGTTTTCCCACCAGAATTTATATTTACTACTGTTCTGATTGTTGCTCCAGCCCCAGGGATACCTCCAAAAATAGACGCAATACTGTTTCCAATTCCTTGCCCAATAAGTTCCTTGTTTGGGTCGTGCTTTGTTTTGGTCATATTATCAGCTACAATACTTGTCAGTAAGGAGTCGATTGCTCCTAATAACGCCAACGTAAATCCAGTAAAAATGTAAGGAGTAATGGTTGTAAGTTTAAATTTAGTAAAAATTTCAAGCTGAAGAATTGGCAATCCACTAGGGATTTCCTCGATTGGCTTATAGTTTAATCCAAATCCGATGGCAATTCCAGACATGACAATCAAGGCCACTAAGGTGCTAGGTACAACAGTTGTAATGCGTTTAAATCCATATATGATAATGATGGTTCCCAAAGCTAGCAGTAGCTCCAGCCAATTGATGTTTTGAAGCGCCCTAGGCATAACCGCCAGCGCACCAATTGTTCCTGACGCATTCTTAGAAGCTAATATTTCAGATTCTTTTTGGATATCGGCTTGCGATATTAAAGAGGCGCGATCAATTGTTTCTTTAAAATTTTCTAACACTAAAACTCCATCTCCTGCCTCATCTTTTAATATGTTTTCAAGAATCACTTCTTCTGCTTGTGCCTTGAACTGATTGACGTATTGCAGGTCTTCTTTTGGGTTATAACCTAATGAGGGCAAGATTTGAGTTAATAAAATAATAACCCCAATCGCTGTCATGAATCCAGACACTACGGGGTAAGGAATGTATTTGATATACTTTCCGAGCCCCAAAACACCTAAACCAATTTGAGATAGTCCAGCAATTAAAAACACAGTTAGAATAGCGGGTAACGCAATAGATAAATCCCCGTCGTTAGCAGCGATGATCCCTGAAATGACCACCATACTCACAGCTGTCATAGGCGCAGTAGGTCCTGATATTTGAGTATTGGTACCTCCAAAAAGAGCGGCAAAAAAACTAATAAATATAGCGCCGTAAAGTCCTGCACTAGGCCCTAACCCAGAAGAGACTCCAAAGGCTAAAGCTAAAGGTAATGCAACGACACCAGCAGTGATTCCGCCAAAAGCATCGCCTTTTATGTTTGAAAAAAAATGTTTCATTGTAGTGATATTAGATTAGAATTCACAAAGAGCAGTTCTTTGTTTTTAAATGATGAATGTAATCTATACCCTTTTTGGAGGGGGTGATGTATTTTCTAAGTGAGTTTCAAATAGGGGTTCGCTATGAAAGACAAATGATAAGGACTGAAACGCTCTAAACAAAGAAGTATTTAAGACATTTGTTTTGTCAAAATCAAGCTCTACAAATTCCTTAATATCTTCGATATCTTTTTTTTCAGTTTCTTCTAGGATCACCTCAACAGAAAACGTTTCTTTATCCGAGTTTAAAAGCACGATTGTGGGAGCTAATAAAACAAATAGAAAAAAAACAGAAAACACTAAAGAGTAATAGTTTGCGAATTTCATTTAATTTAAAGTATATATGTAAATATATAACAAAAAGTAAGACACAAAAATAAAACTTCACTAAATCACAGAGCTTTTAGTTCAGAAGTAAACATCCAACCCGTCTCCCCGTTTGAGAGCTTAATTTTTGACCAGTTTGAGTTATAGGTGTCAATAACCACAACCTTGGTCCCTTCATGTAACGTAAAGGACGTTTCAGATCTTAGGTTTGGCTGAGCTTTCACTTCTGTTTCTTCAGCATAAATAATAGCCGAACGCTCGCTTTGATCAAGACTGTCTTTTTTAAATAACAAAACTAAAGAGGTCAATAATAAAATTAAAATGAAACTGCTTGAAACAAAAAACAAACGTTTTTTTGCTTCTGAATGTGATAGGTAATAGCCTAAAAACAGTATAACAAACAAAAACACTAACCCTACGCTTCTGGTAGCCCAACCATCTACACTGAGGCTGTTAAGCGTCTTATTAAACAATTTTGAAACACCACTCTCAGGTACTTTTTGTATGGCGTCAATAGTCATTTTTTGTGCATACTCTAAGTTATTTAAAATGTCAGGATCGTTTGGCGATAACTGTAGCCCTTTTTCATAATAAAAGATACTTGGTCCGACTTCATTTAATTTATAGTAACAATTGGCAATATTATAATAGAGTTCTGCTGAATGTTGATTGGACTCTAATATTGTCTCATAATGAACGATTGCTTTTTTATAATACCCAGAATTATAAAGATCATTGGCTTTATCAAAGGCATTTGTTGTTTGTGAAAACCCTGCCAAACTCATCAACCAAAAAACAAGAAACTTCTTCATAATTTTAATTTAATTGTTTGTCTAAAGCACTAATTACTTCTCCAGCTTTGCTGTAATCATTTTCCATATCAACCGCAGAAAGAGGAGTGTATCTTGCCAATTCACAAGCTGTTAAAAGTGAAATAAACCCTTTTAAAGTAGTGCTGTTCACATTTTTATTTTCTAACAATTCTTCAATTTTTTCTTTATTAAACTCACTAGTTTCTAAGTGTAATTTTGATTTTAAATAATTGTGAAGTGCCCGCTCTAGTGCATTATAGAACTGTTCTTTTTGACCTAAGGATTTTTTTGCAGCGCTCAAATATTTTCGAGCCAAGCGGTTTGTTTTCCGAATTTTATTTCCTGCCACATCCAGCGCACGTGTCATTCGGTTTTTAACCATAAATATGGTTAAAGGAATTATTAAAAATGGAGTCAATAATAAGATCCAAAATAAATAAGATTTAAAAAACGGTTTTGTTTTAATCGGTTCGAATCTTGTGGTTGTTTTGAAAGAACTAAATTGGTTCAAGTTTGAGTTGATAACATTTTCTGCGACACCTGTTGAAGTGTTGTTATTTGAATTGCTTGCGCTTACAGGGCCTTCATTTACCTCTATAATAAGACGTTCTGATGTTAACGTCTTATAACCTTTTGTTTTTAAGTCAAAGTATGAAAAGGATACATTTGGAATGGGATAACTCCCTTGGTAGTTTGGCACTACCGTATAGGTGTCGCTAATAGCTCCTTGCATCCCAGAACCCCTAATTTGCACATTTTCGGAATGTTCGGGTTCATAGACCTCTAAGGCACTAGGGAGCACCAGTTTTGGAAGTTGAAACAGTTTTAAGTTTCCTTTTCCAGCAACTTCAACGCTCAACTCCAGTGCTTCAGTCGCTTTTAATGTTTGTTTGTTGGAGGTTACTTTAAAATTGAAACTTCCAACCGCTCCAGAGAAGTTTTCAGGCTTCCCTTTTTCAGGGAGTGACGCCACATTTATAGTTCTATTTCCGCTAGATACGGTTCTATTAACTGTGTTCATAAAGCTTCTGCCAAAAACATCGCGCCTTTTAGAAGGCACTTCAACAGTTATGTCAAGGGACAGAGGTTCAATATTTAATTTCCCTGTTTTCTGAGGGTATAAAACAGTTTTCCTAAGAATTACATAGCGGTAATCTTCTCCTTTATAAGTACCGTTTTGAATGTTGTTTATTCCTTTTAGATCAATATTTTGGCTCCAAAAATCACTGTACCTCGGATTGTCAATTTCTCTCCAGTTTCTTACGCCGGTGCCTTGAGCCACATAAAGCTTATAAACGACAGTGATTGCTTCATTTAAAAAAGGATTTGTTTTTGAGACCTCAGCGACTAAGTGAATGTTTTCTGAAGCGATATAGTCAGGATCGTTGGGATCTTTAGGTTTATCAATCGCGGCAGTAACGGTTATTTTTATTGGAAGGGTTTTGTAGGTCTCTCCACCAATTTCTATGGTAGCCTGACCAATGGTAAATTTACCTCGTTTTTTTGGAGCTAAAAAATAACTATAGCTTTTTGAAAATGACCGCACCCCATTCACCCAAGAATTATTGATGGATTGACTCGGGCCACCAACGACTGTGAAATTCTCAAAACTCGGAGGCTCAAAATCATCACCGTCCGTGTTCATTGTAAAATCGACCCGTAAGCGTTCATTGATCCCGAGTTGTTTTTTACTCACTTTTGCATCAAAAGACACTTGAGCAGAAAGTACTCCAGAAATGAAAAAAACCAGTAAGAGTGTTTTTGTTTTCATTCTTTACCAGTCTTTATCTGTTTTAACTTTAACCCCTTTAGTTTTAGACGCATTCATTTTTTCTTGCACTTTCTTTTCTTCATTATTCATTGCTTCAAGTAAATTTTTTACTTGTTGTGGCGATAGTTTTCCAGGTTGTTGTTGAGGTTGGCCTTTATCCTCTTTTGGGTCTTTATTTTTCTGATCACCCTTGTCGTCTTTAGGTTTCCCGTCTTCATCTTCTTTGTCGTCACCTTTGTTTTCGTCTTCGTCTCCTTTATCTTTTTTCTCGTCGCTGTCCTCTTTGTCCTCTTTATTTTCGTCCTTATCTTTATCCTTGTCTTCGTCGTCCCCATCGCCATCGCCGTCCCCTTGTTCCTTGGCGCATTCTTGAGCGAGGGCTAAATTGTACCGGCTTTCATCGTCAGACGGGTTATTTCTAAGGGCATTTTTAAAGGCTGAAACGGCTTCTTTACAGCGTTTTTGTTGCATTAAAACATTTCCAATATTATGATAAGCCTTGTGTTTTTCAGGTTTTGAGCTGCTACTCTCTACAGCTTCTAAGTGACGAAGGAGTGCCTCATCGTACAACTCAGAATTATAATATGCGTTACCCAAATTAAAAGACCCTGCTGTGTTATTTTGTTTTGTAGAAACCGCTAGGCGGTATTTTTTTTCGGCTTCTACAAAATCATCACCTACAAGAGAATTTCCTTCAAACACATAATCGTTGGACTCAGACAATTGAGGATCTATCTCTTGAGCATAGCCAACAACCATCGACACAAAAAACAATAGAATATAGGCGTGAGCGCTTTTAACGGGTATCAATTGACGGGTTTCAAACCTCCAGTTTTTCAGTATGTTATTTAAAGACATCATAGGTTTTCATTAAATAAATTTAGACGTTTTAACCAGGCTGTTTTTCGTTCTAAAAACAAAACATCCAAAATTAAAAAGAACAATCCCAGTCCTAAAAACCATTGAAATTGATCTTTATATTCTGCAAATTCTTTAGCTTCAAATTCTTTTTTGTCCATCTTTTTCAAAATATCACGAACCTGCTCCACTACTATTGCGGTCGTATTGCCATCTATATACGTGCCTTTTGCTTCCAATGCTATTAGCTTCAAGGTTTCGGAATTAAGTCTTGTAATAACTGTTTCGTTATTTTTATCCTTTTTGTAATTCATCACCACTCCATTTTTCTTCAGTGGTATTGGCCCTCCTTTTTCACTCCCCACACCAATGGTATATATTTTGATCCCCTCTTCAGAAGCAGCCTCCGCTACCTCAACGCTGAGGTCGTTATGGTCCTCTCCGTCAGAAATGATGACCAATACTCTATTGGTTTGCTCTTCATCATCAAAATAATTTCTAGACAACTGAATGGCTTCATCTATTGCTGTTCCTTGAGAGGAAAGCATGTCGGTGTTCATGCTTTGTAAAAACATTTTCGCTGTGCCATAATCTGTTGTAATCGGCAGTTGAGGAAATGCTTTGCCAGCATATGCAATAATTCCGATCCGATCACTTGCTAAATTATTTATAATTTGGGTTACTAGTTGTTTGGATTTTTCTAGTCGATTAGGCGCCACATCTTCAGCTAGCATACTTTTTGAAACGTCAATAGCAAATACAATATCGACCCCTTCGCGTTTGATGGTCTCAAGTTTTGTGCCAATTTTTGGGTTGACCAAGGCCACTACAAAACTACCAACAGAAAGAGATAACACACAAAGTTTAAGTACTGATTTAAATGCGGATTGATCTGGACTTAGTCTTTTTAGAGTGTTTGTGTTTCCAAACTTTTTCTGAACACGTCTTTTCCAGAGAAGCGTCCACAGAAACACCACTACCATCACAGGGATAATGAGCAGTACCCAAAACCATATTTTTTCTTCTAATTGATACATCTAAATAAAACTTCTAAATATTGTAAATCGTAATAAAAACTCAAACATCAACAGTATTAGGGCGATCCAAATCAAAGGTCTAAATTTTTCTTCATAATTATAAAACTTGAACTCTTCTACTTCTGTTTTTTCGAGTTTGTCAATCTCTTTGTAGATTTCCTTTAATTTACGATTATTATTTGCTCTAAAGTATTTTCCATCAGTAACCTCAGCAATTTGTTTTAAGAGTTCTTCATCGATTTCTACTTGAGCTTTTCCATACTGAAACACACCATTTCGAATGGCAATAGGAGACAACGCCATCCCATTGGTTCCCAATCCTATCGTATAAGTTTTAATGCCATATTCCACGGCCAATTCACTGGCTGTTTGAGGATCTATAAATCCAGCGTTGTTTACGCCATCCGTTAAAAGTATGATAATTTTACTCTTTGCCTTGCTATCTTTGATGCGGTTCACGGCGGTGGCAAGCCCCATTCCGATAGCAGTTCCACCCGTGATAACCGTATTGTATTTTATATCCCTCAAAGATTGAAGAACAATACTTTTATCACTTGTGATGGGCGTTTTTGTATAGCTTTCTCCTGCATATTCCACAAGGCCTATTCGGTCGTTGGGACGCCCCTTGATAAAGTCAGCAGCCACATTTTTTAAAGCCTCAAGTCGATTTGGTTTTAAATCTTTCGCCAACATACTCGCAGAAACATCAATCGCCATAACGATGTCTATCCCTCGAGTTGTTTTTGTTTTGGAAGACACATCAACTGTTTGGGGTCGTGCAAGTGCCAAAACCACCAAGATGACCGCTATTAACCTTAGACCAATTAAAAAATGTTTTAGGGCACTCCAAATAGCATTTTTTTGAAAGCCTTGTACACTTGAAATGCTTAACTGAGCCGTCTGTTTTTTGTGTTTCAATACATACCAAAACGCCAAGACAGGAACCAATAGCAATAGCCATAAAAATTCTTTTTGAGTAAAATCGATTCCGTTAAACATTATTTTTCGTCTTCTGTTAGTTTGATAAGCTCAATTGAATTTAGAACCCGCTCGATAATTTGATCGGCATATATATCGCCTTTCTTCCAAGTTAAAATAACTTGTTGTAGTAAATTGGGTGTCGAAAATCCTAAGATGATATATTCACCTTTTGTAAGCGTGTCATTTATAAGAAAATCTCCTGTCCCAAATGTTTTGACACCTTCTTGTCCATTAGGGGTTATAAACTGCTCATTTCGGGAGGTAATATTTTTCGTACCATTTTTTTCAAAGCTGTCCAAAACGCCTTCAGCTACTTTTAGGACATCAATAGGGGTTTCTTCCTCTTTGCCATTTTCATCAGATTTTGCAGCATATTTTGAACTGTTAACAACAATACCAAATGGTGTATCAATTCCAGCAAAGGTAAAGGTGGTCATTTGAACTTTGCCCTTCATTTCTTCAGGAAGTTCAACAATTTGACGCTCCAGAACCTCAGGTGTTGAAATGGTGACTCCGGGCGCTCCATACTCGCTTGTTACCCATTGTTTTTTTTCTAATAATAGTTTACTAGGGTTCCTAAGTACAGTGTCTTTAACTTCTGTAAATCCTGTTCGGATTACAAGCGCTGTAGTTGTGATCAAAAAGACACCGACAACAGTGGCTGCAATTTGCTTCATTCTTTTGCGCTTTTGTTGACGCGCTAGAGCTTTACGGTACTCTAAATCTTTCAGTAACTCTTCTTCGGTTGGTTCAGGAAGCCCCTCTTTTACATGGTCTATTTCTAATTCTATGGTGCTTTTATCAAGTTTTGCAAGGTGAAAATCTGGTTTAGATTTGGCGAATTTCACTAAATCAGCTCTTTTTAAAATGGTTTCAATATTCCGAATGGTGTCTTTACTTAGCGTGATTTGATTGGCGGCTTCTAAAGTTTTTAAACGAAACACCAATTCGTCGGTTGTACTTTCCAAAGATTGTTCGTAGACCTTTTCGTCTAGATACTGTCTCAGAATCAATGTCAAATCTGAATAGTAAGTTTTAACTTCTTCATTTTTGAAATACCGTTCTTCATCTAATTTTTCAAGCGCTAGCTTGGCACGTTCATATGGAGGTAATGCTGCAATTTTTTCGGCTTCTGACAACGGTTTTATGCGCCAAATAAACCAGTACAATACACCTCCTAAAAGAAATAAGACGATTAAAAAGACCACAACTCCTCCCCAAAAACTAGAAGCACTTTTTTTAACTTGGGTAAGCGGTTTGATGTCAAAAAGCTTTTGCTTAGTGGTATCTACTTTGACAGGGTTTACTAGAACTTGTAAGGAATCTGTAAAAAAGACATTGTCACCAATAGTAATTTTTTGTTTTGGTATGGTATAAGTTCCTGAATCAAATTGAGTCAGCCCATAGGTTTTAGTCAGTTGATAATACCCTTCTTTTTTGGTGGTGTCAATAGGATAACTGTTGATCATTTCGAGCGGTTGAAATGTTTGTCCTTCTGAAAACACGACTGCTGCAGTGGTATCTGCTTTTACTTGTATTTTGTAAAATAATTCAGCTCCAATTTTTATGGCGGTCGAATCAATGCTAGAGGACACTTGACTATATCCTGCAAAAGATATAAGCATACAGATAAGGCTCAAAATTAAATTCTGAATGGAGTAGTATTTTATGGCCCTATCTATCTTCATTTATTATTTATCCACGTTGTTTAAAATAGCCTAATAATTTTTTTACATAACTTTCATCGACCCTACAATCAAGAGCTCCTGCTCCAGATTTCTTGAAGCTATTTAAAAAGTAAATAAGTTTGGTTTGATAATTTTCTTGGTAGTTTTTACGAACCTTTTTTGAGGCGGTATTGACTAAAAATGAGGCACCTGTTTCTTGATCTTGCATCTGTACCATTCCTAAGTTTGGAATTTCAGCCTCGTATTTGTCATAAACACGGATTCCAGTAATGTCGTGTTTTCCAGACGCAATTTTTAGATTGTGTTGATAGTCTTCTGTCATGAAATCAGATAGTAAAAATACAATAGCTTTCTTTTTCATGACGTTCGATAAAAACTTTAAAGCCTCTGCGATATTCGTGAGTTTACTTTTAGGTTCAAATTCAATTAACTCTCTAATGATTCTTAGGACGTGAGAACGCCCTTTTTTGGGAGGGATGTACAGTTCTATTGAATCCGAAAATAAAATTAGACCAATTTTATCATTGTTTTGCGTGGCCGAAAAGGCAAGTGTTGCAGCAATTTCGGTTACAATTTCATTTTTAAATTGTGCCTCCGTTCCAAAAAGTTTGGACCCCGAAACATCGACCATTAGCATCATTGTGAGTTCGCGCTCTTCTTCAAACACTTTGATATGTGGTTCGTTGCAACGAGCGGTGACGTTCCAGTCAATATTTCGTACATCGTCACCATATTGATAGGGTCTTACTTCAGAGAATGTCATACCTCGGCCTTTGAAGGTTGAGTGGTACTCACCCCCAAAAACATGGTCGGACAACCGACGTGTTTTGATCTCTATTTTTCTAACTTTTTTAAGTAATTCCTTGGTATCCATTTGATAAGTGTACTGTTAGGGGGCGCGGCTTAAAAACCACACAAAAAAGTCACTACGAATTAAGGCACCTCAATAACATTGACAATTTTACTGATAATGTCTTCTGAAGTTACATTCTCAGCTTCCGCTTCATACGTTATTCCGATACGGTGGCGTAATACGTCGTAAACGATTGCACGCACATCTTCGGGAATGACATAGCCACGACGTTTGATAAAGGCATAACATTTGGCAGCGGTTGCAAGGTTGATACTTCCCCTTGGCGAAGCACCAAACGAAATTAAAGGTTTGAGTTCTGCTAACCTGTATTTTTCTGGATAACGGGTGGCAAACACGATGTCCAAAATATACTTTTCAATCTTTTCGTCCATATAAACCTCTCTGACAGCAGCCTGCGCACTCAAAATTTGTTTGACAGTAACGACTGGTTTAATCTTTTCGAACGCGCCTTTTAGATTTGCTCTTACAATTTGTTGCTCATCTTCAATTTTTGGATAATCTATGATTGTTTTTAGCATAAAACGATCCACCTGTGCTTCAGGAAGCGGGTAAGTTCCTTCTTGCTCAACAGGGTTTTGGGTGGCCATTACAAGAAACGGTTTATCTAAAACAAAGGTTTCATCACCAATGGTGACTTGTTTTTCTTGCATCGCTTCTAGGAGTGCAGATTGCACTTTAGCGGGTGCACGGTTGATTTCATCAGCAAGTACAAAGTTGGCGAAAACAGGCCCTTTTTTTATGGTAAAATCATTGGCCTTAATATTGTAAATCATGGTTCCAACGACATCTGCAGGCAAGAGGTCTGGCGTGAATTGAATTCGACTAAAACTCCCAGCAACTGCTTGTGACAAGGTGTTAATGGCAAGTGTCTTTGCAAGTCCCGGAACACCCTCTAAAAGAATGTGACCCTGGCCTAATAATCCAATAAGTAACCGTTCAACCATGTGTTTTTGTCCGACGATTACCTTGCCCATTTCTAGCGTAAGCAAGTCCACAAAAGCACTTTCTTTTTCAATTTTTTTATTTATTGACGCAACGTCAACAGAGGTGTTAATTTCTTCCATTGTGATAATTTAAATAATTTTTTAGGGCAAAAATTTCAGTTACGCAATTTGTTAAAATATTTCCGATCTCCTTGTTAATAATTGGTTAAAACTTAAGTGTGTTTTACATGATTTTGAAGGATTGTTTGTTAATTTTAGGTTTCAGCCTACAAAACTGAACAACTAAAAAAAATGATTAACAAACGACTGCTTATCAAAAACTTACTAGCGCATAATGACGAGAGCAGTTTTTATGATAAAAAGTTAAAAATTAATATCGGAAGTAAAGAGGGCAAAGCGAAGTTTTTAAAACATATTTGTGCGCTTTCCAATAGTAATCCGAACAACAATTCCTACATCGTGATTGGGGTAGATGATCAGTACAGCCATATTGTTGGGGTTGATTTTTTTGATGATAGTAAGATTCAAAATTTGGTCAATGCTTATTTGAGTCATCCGCCGGTGATCCAATATGAAAACATTCCGTTTCCTCATCTGAACAATGATAAGGTGGTGGGGTTGGTGACGATTCGTCCGAAAGACCCTCAAGAAATCACATCGCTTCGCAAAAATATTTGGAAGTATTATGGGGGTAATGTGTTTTTTAGAGAAGGCAGTATGAGTGTACCCAAGGTGTTTGACATTGAATTGACGGATTCTAATTCTGAGATTGTGGCTTCTATTGAGGCCCATTCTCAAAACAATATCCAATATACTTTGGACGGGGTTTTTGATTTTATGGCAGAACGGAAGGATTACGACCCAAAATACAAGGTTTTTAAAGAGTATTTTGTGATGTGTTGGTCTGGACACAAAAAGAGCATCAATAATCAAACATTTTATTCGCGAGTAGATATTGCGTTGATTAACGAGCAAGTGCGTTTGTTTTACTCGACCTTGGATGCTGTTGAGATTTCTTTTAACAATGATTCTTTTAAAATTATTGAGTACGTTAACCTTGGCTTAAACGGTAAAAACACCTATTATGAGTTAGAAGAAACAACGATTACTTTTGGAAACAACGCGATTTACAGCATCGACTCTCAATTACTTTTTAAGCCTCCTCAATACGATAAGAAAATTCTGCATCATATCTATAACACGAACAACGCGCTTATGGACCGATTAAAACATGGGGTTAAATTGACAGCGCCCCAGCTTAAAGATTTAAAAAATGTTCCTGCAACGTATTTGATATGTTATTTTAATGGTTTTGATGAAGCATTGATACAGCTTCAAGCCGCAAAGCCGCTATTGTATAAGCATAGCAATGAAGTGTATGAACTCTATAAAGAGAGTAAACGGATTTTAAGGAAAGTGAAGTATAGTTAGGGCTTTTATTTATTTGGTTTAAAGGAATTTATAGATTACTTCTAACCCCCTAATTCCTAGCGCTCTATTTTGATGTAGAAGCCTTTTCTAACGTTTCTGTTAATTCAGAAGGCTCAGCTCTGTTTCTATAATCGGCATCCAAAAAGGCATAAATAATTTTACCATCTTGATCAATAATATAGGTTGCTGCCAAGGGCAATTCGTTTGATGTATCGCCATTGAAGTCCACAATACTAAAGAATCGATTGTATATTTTAGCGACTTCATCTGTTAATTTAAAGACGATTCCGTATTGTTTCGCGACTTTGTTTCCAACATCACTTAAGACCTCAAATTTTAAATCATGTTTTTCGGAGGTACTTAAAGATTTGTCGGGCAATTCTGGGGTCAATGCAATCAGTTGAGCACCATTTTTTTTGAAGTTTGGCAACTCTTGTTGGAGCTGTTGAAGGGTAATGTTGCAATACGGACACCAACCCCCTCTGTACCATGTTAAAACAACCTTCCCTTTTTTTAAATAGGCATACAAGTCGATGGTTTCCCCTAGTGCATTGGTGAGTTTAAAATTTGGTGCGATTTCTCCAACCTTCAAAGCGTTTTCTAACACACCACTCTTCACAACGGACCCGATGCCTTCTTTAAAAACCTTTTTGGTTGTTGGGTCTGTTTTTAGTTTAGAGGCTTCTTTTTTAGCGTCTAATTGTGACTTCAAAGATTTTTGATTGTTATTTATTGCAGAGGCTTTCTCTGATTGTTCTTGCGGAGCTTTTGTTTTGGTATTATTTTGTTTATCCGTTTTGCACGAAATAACGAATAGTGCAGTGATGAGGGTCTTTAGTAAAACAGTTTTCATAAGAGGTGGTTGTCGAGTTGTATGGATTAAGCACTGATTTTAACAAATAATAAATAAACCTTAAATGTATTAGATTTTTCTGAATACAAAAGAAATCAGCCGAGGAATTTCTTTTTTAGAATGATTGTCAAACCATTCATTTATTTCTAGCAGTTTAAATCCGTTACTTTTTGCACTTCCAACATAATCCGAAATATGATGTACAAACACCTCTAATTCCTTTGTGCCTTTATCAGTTTCATATTGAGCTTTGCTTCCTGTATACTGCTTGAAAGGGTGTAGTTCACTTATGAATAGCACCCCATTTTTCGTTAATTTTTGATTTGCCTTCTTGAAAATAGGATTTAAATCATTAATGTGTTCAAGAGTTAAACTACATGTTATTAAATCAGCAAAGTTGTTGTCAATCCCCCAACTCTCATTTAAATCTGTTTTTTTAAAAGTGACTCTTTTGTCAGATGTTTTTTCTTTTGCTTTATTGAGCATTTCACGTGAAAAATCAAGTCCAATAACTTGCTTAGCTTTGCTTAGTAACCATTCCGTGTTTTTTCCTGTCCCACAACCCAGTTCCAGAACATTTTCAAAATTATAATTGCTTAAAGTTTCAATAGTAGATCTTTTGTCTAGATCGCGCGTTCGGTTTTTGTTTGTGTCATATTGATTTGCCCAAATATCATATGCTTTTTCTATGCTCATCTTTTTCTCTGTTTTATTGCCAATGTGTTTGATTGGTCTCTTACAGCAACTAAATTAGACAAAAAAATCAACTATAAAATTACTCCAAGCGTTATCGCGGGAGTGTTTTCACATGTAGATGAGCTCCAGTAGTTATTTTATTTATTTCAAGTGATTGTTCTGTAAAACAGCTAAATTTTCCGACATATATCAAAAAGAGACTCTCGATATGGATTATTATTGTAATTTTATTTTCTCAAAACGATTTTCATTTGGATAGTTTTCACAACATAGAGCAAAAATTAGAAGACTTCATCAGACGTTATTACCTAAGCGCCTTGCTTAAAGGTGTGTTGCTGTTTTTTGCAATTGGATTACTTTATGGGCTGTTGGTATTGGCTATTGAGTATTTTTTCTGGTTGGGTTCTTTCGGTCGATTGCTCTTGTTCTTAGGAGTTATTGGGTTTGAAGCCGTCCTTTTTTATGGACTCATCTTTATTCCATTGGCAAAATATTTTAAAATTCAAAAAGGCATTAACCTCGAAACTGCCTCAAAGATTGTGGGTGCTCATTTTCCAGAGGTTAAAGACAAACTTTTAAATGTACTTCAGTTGAACCAGCAATTTGAACACACCGAATTTCTTTTAGCAAGTATCGAACGAAAGTCTAAAAATTTAAGTTTAATATCTTTTAAAAGTGCAATCAATTTTTCTAAAAACTTCAAATACCTTTGGCATGCATCGGCACCTATTTTGATTGTTTTGTTGTTTATTGTTTTTGGGAAACAAGCAGTGTTTACAGACAGTTTGAATCGTGTTGTTAACTACAAAACAGCTTATATGCCCCCCCCTGCATTTGAGTTTTTTGTTATGAACACAAATCTTGAAGCTATTGAAGCCACTCCTTTTACCCTAACGGTTAAAACCCTAGGGTCTGTAGTTCCAGAAGACGTTCAGATTGTTTATAATGATGAGGTTTACATAATGAATCAAAAAGAGTTAGGTGTTTTTCAATATGAATTTTCACAGCCAAAAACACCAATTGATTTTAAATTACAAGCTGCTGAGGTTGTTTCTAAGCCGTACCGCATCAACGTTTTGGCTACCCCTGTTTTGCTGAGTTTTGATATGTTTTTAGATTATCCGTCCTATACTGGCAAAGCTGATAAAAAAATCACTAATAATGGAAATGCCACTATTCCAGAAGGGACTCAATTGAAGTGGAAATTGCTTACTAAATCCACTGATACGGTTTCGTTTGCTTCAAAAAACTTGCTTTCTTATTTTGAGAGGGACGGGCATAAGTTCCAATTTACCAAACAGATCTTTGAAACTTCTAATTATACGATTCAAACAAGTAACTCCAAACTTAAGAATTATGAGAATCTCGCGTTCTCATTACAAGTAGTCAAAGATCAACCGCCTGCTATAAAGGTGGAAATGAAGCAAGATTCCACTTATTATGAATCACTGTATTTTTACGGTCAAATTTCAGATGACTACGGGATCAAAAACTTAAAACTATTTTATTATCCAGTCTCGTCTGCGTCTAATATCAAAGAATTGACTTTACCCTCTAATTTGTCAACTTTTCAAGAGTTTACACACGTGTTTCCGTCTAACATAGAGCTTATAGAAGATACGTCTTATGCCCTTTACTTTGAGGTTTCTGACAACGACCCTTTTCATAAAAACAAAACGACAAGAAGTCGTGTCTTTAATTATAACTTTAAAAGCCAAAAGACCATTCAAGAACTTCAGTTAGAAGAGCAAAACCAGTTGAGTACTGCATTTCAAAAGGCTTTGAACACATTATCTGAACAAGACAAAAATCTAAATGAACTTTCTCAAACCCAAAAAGAAAAGGAACAGCTCAACTTTAGTGATCAACAAAAATTAAAATCTTTTTTAGAACGTCAACAAGCACAAGATCAATTGTTGAAGGATTTTAATAAAAAAATGCAAGACAATCTAAATCAGTTTCAAAAATCGAAAGAGGAAGATCCCTTTAAAGAACAATTAGAAAAACGTCTCGAAGCAGAGCAAGAGGCACTTGAAAAAGATGAAAAATTGTTAGAGGAATTGAAGAAGATTACTGATAAAATCAATAAAGAAGACTTGGCTGGGAAACTAGAAGAAATGGCGAAGCAAAACAAAAACAAACAACGCAGTTTAGAGCAATTGTTAGAACTTACAAAGCGCTATTACGTTTCTAAAAAAGCCGAGCAACTTCAAAATAATTTAGAGGATTTATCAAAAGAGCAGAAGCAGTTGGCTGAAGAATCTGAAGAAAAAAACACCCAAAAAGCACAGGAAAAGTTGAATACGGACTTTAAGGAGCTTTCAAAACAATTAGAAGAATTACGAAAGGACAATAATGCCCTTTCTAAACCATTACAAATACCGGAGGATTCAAATTTGGAAGAGTCCATCAAAAAAGATCAGGAAAATGCAAGTGATGAGCTAGGAGACAAGGAAGAGTCTCCCAACCCTCAGGACCAGCAAAATAAATTATCAAAAGCTCAAAAAAACCAAAAGAAGGCCGCTCAAAAAATGGAACTTATGAGTCAGCAAATGGCACAGCAAATAAGTAGCGGCGGAGGTCAGCAAATGAGTGAAGACATTGATATGCTACGTCAGATTTTGGATAACTTATTGCTTTTTTCTTTTGATCAAGAAATACTTATGAATTATTTTCAGTCGTTATCCAAAAGCACCAACGGTCATGCCAAGCGTCTTGTAAAGCAAAGCAATCTGCGCGAACATTTTGAGCATGTTGAAGACAGTTTGTTTTCATTGTCATTACGACAACCTATGATTTCCGAGTCTATCAATAAAGAAATTTCAGAAGTCTTTTTTAATATTGACAAGAGCCTTGAGTTGCTCTCAGAAAACAGTTTACGTGAAGCTGTTGGCACACAACAATTTGTTATCACAGCGACCAATAAATTAGCCGACATGTTAAGCAGTACTTTAGATAACATAGAGATGCAGATGCAGCCGTCGCCTGGTCAAGGTGAGGGTGACATGCAGCTGCCAGATATTATCATGAGTCAAGAAGCTTTAAGCAAGCAAATGGAGAAAGAACTCGCCAAAAAAGGAGAAAACCCCAAGGGTCAACAAGAGGGTTCTGAAAAAAGTCAGCAAGGAGGTGAGGGTCAAGAAGGAGAGAATGGTCAGCAAGGTCAGAAGGGGGCACAGAGTGGACAAGGTGAAAACTCCGAAGGTGATAGTGGTGAATTGTTTGAGATTTTCAAAAAACAACAAGAGTTGCGTAATGCTTTACAAGACTTGATAGGTAAAAATGGTATTGGTAATGACACTCAAAAATTACTTGATTCTATGGAAAAAATAGAGCAAGACCTTATAAATCAAGGACTTACGGATGGTTCTTTACAGGCAATGCAAAACCTTAAGCACCAACTCTTAAAGTTAGAAAAGGCCGTCCAACAGCAAGGTGAAGACACTAAGAGGATTTCTGACACTCGAAAAGCGGAGCGTTCACAAACTCCTAATCCTAGTGCAGAAACCATTAAACAATATTTTAATACAACAGAAATATTGAACAGACAAAGCTTACCTTTGCGACAAGAATTCAAGAAAAAAGTTCAAGAATATTTTAAAACAATAAATGATTAGTTTTCACTCCGAAGTGCCATTTGAAATTCTCGATACTGATGCAACAGTTTTGTGGCTTAGCTCCATTATTTCTCAAGAAAATTACAATGAAGGCGAAGTTTCTATTGTGTTTTGTGATGACGAATTTTTGCACAAATTGAATGTTGAATTCCTAAACCATGATACTTTAACCGATGTGATTAGTTTTGATTATTCTATTGGAAAAGAAATTCACGGTGAAATATTTATTTCTATTGATCGTGTTCGAGAAAACGCCTATGAATTTAATCAGAATTTTGACACAGAACTTTCGAGAGTTATGGCGCATGGAGTGTTACATTATTGTGGTTACAAAGACAAGTCCACTTCGGAGGCAGCCATAATGCGCTCTAAAGAAGAGTTCTATCTTCAACAACGACTCGATTAATTTTCTAAAGTCTTATATTTGCAGCCTCAAGTGATTTGTTCCACGTGGAACATTAATAACAGAATCAATGTTTGATAAAGTATATGACGTAATTGTAGTTGGTGGTGGTCACGCAGGAAGTGAGGCAGCTGCCGCAGCCGCCAACATGGGTAGCCAGACCTTGCTGGTTACAATGAACCTACAAAACATAGCGCAAATGTCATGTAACCCTGCAATGGGTGGTATTGCTAAAGGTCAAATTGTCCGCGAAATTGATGCTCTTGGAGGTTATAGTGGAATTGTAAGTGACACATCCGCGATACAATTTAAGATGCTTAATAAATCTAAAGGACCTGCTATGTGGAGTCCGCGTGTCCAAAGTGATCGCATGCGTTTTGCAGAGGATTGGAGGATGTTATTAGAGCAAACCAAAAACCTTGACTTCTATCAAGAAATGGTTACAGGACTTGTAGTGGAAGGCGATAAAGTTACTGGAGTCACAACCTCTTTAGGTTTAAAAATTCGTGCCAAAACTGTCGTGCTAACGAATGGGACTTTTTTAAATGGACTAATTCATATTGGTAACAAAAATTTTGGAGGTGGACGCGCCGGTGAAAAATCAGCGACTGGTATTACAGAGCAACTTGTTGATTTGGGTTTCGAATCAGGAAGAATGAAAACAGGGACCCCGCCAAGAGTTGATGGACGTTCTTTAGATTTTTCTAAAATGATTGAACAACCAGGAGATGCAGTCCCTGAAAAGTTTTCATATTCAGACCTTACAAAACCGTTGACTTCTCAACGCTCTTGTCATATGTCATATACTAGCTTAGAAGTTCACGATTTGTTAAGAGAAGGTTTTGACCGGTCTCCTATGTTCAATGGTCGCATTCAAAGCTTAGGCCCTCGCTATTGCCCTTCTATTGAAGATAAAATTAACCGTTTTGCTGACAAAGATCGCCACCAAATTTTTGTAGAACCCGAAGGGTGGAATACTGTAGAGTATTATATTAATGGATTTTCTACATCCCTCCCCGAAGATGTTCAGTTCAAAGCATTAAGTGCTGTGAAAGGTTTTGAAAATGTAAAGTTTTTTAGACCAGGATATGCAATCGAATACGACTACTTCCCTCCTACTCAACTGACACATTCTTTAGAAACTAAATTAGTTCAAGGTCTTTATTTTGCAGGACAAATTAATGGTACAACCGGTTATGAAGAGGCAGCTTCACAGGGGTTAATGGCAGGCATAAATGCCAGCTTAAAAGTTCAAGAGAAAGAGCCTTTTATACTAAAACGCAACGAAGCTTATATTGGTGTTTTAATCGACGATCTCATTACCAAGGGCACAGAAGAGCCTTACAGAATGTTTACGTCAAGAGCTGAGTATCGCACGCTCTTAAGACAAGACAATGCCGACATTAGATTGACTCCAAAAGGATATGAGCTTGGTATTGCTAGTGAAAAGCGTCTAAAGCGTATGGAAGAAAAACTCTCAAAAGCTGAAGCCTTTGTTGGGTTTTTTAGAACTCAAAGCGTCAAGCCAGAAGAAGCAAACCCGGTCTTAGAAAGTAAAGATTCTCAACCGATTCGTCAATCCGATAAAATGTTTAAAATATTTTCAAGACCCAACATTGGTATTGCCGATGTTCGAAAATTTAAAGCAGTCGAAGCTTATATTCAATCTAATGATTTGGATACTGAAGTGATAGATCAGGCTGAAATACAAGTGAAGTATTCTGGTTATATAGCTAAAGAAAAAAATAATGCTGACAAACTCACACGATTAGAATATGTAAAGATTCCTAGTGGATTTGATTATTCTCAAATTAAATCCATGAGTTATGAGGCTCGTGAAAAATTAAAAAAAATACAACCTACAACAGTTGCACAAGCATCTCGTATTAGTGGGGTCTCTCCTAATGACATTTCAGTGCTACTAGTTTATATGGGGCGTTAATTAACTCAATTGTTCCACGTGGAACGTCATATATGAAAACGCAAAAGAGTTATCTAAAACTTAAAGACCATTCCGTGAGCGGAGACTCTTTTGAGCTCATTTATGACGCGTCAAAGGAAATGCTCTTTACACACCCAAAGCCACCAGAATCTGAGCTTTCAAACTACTACCCTAATACAGATTATATTTCTCACACCAACCAACGAAAATCTCTTTTCGATCTTTTGTACCACGCGGTTCGTTATGTTTCTGTTAGACGAAAACTACGTCTATTAAAACCTTTTCAGTCCCAACAAGCTACGCTATTGGACGTCGGTGCCGGAACAGGGTTTTTCTTAAGAGCAGCTAAAAAAAGAGGCTGGACGGTTACAGGCTTGGAGCCCAACTCGTCTGCACGAAATCTGGCAAATATAAAAGCTCCTAATACTGTTTTTGATTCCGACACGTTGCGAACACTTCCCGAAAAATCGTTTGATGTTATCACCCTATGGCATGTATTAGAACATCTTCCAAACTTAGAAGACGATATAAGAATATTTCAAAAATTATTAAAACCAAACGGACGCATAGTGGTAGCAGTGCCAAATTTTAAAAGTTTTGATGCGGAGTACTTTAAGAGTTTTTGGGCGGCTTATGACGTTCCAAGACATTTATGGCATTTTTCTCAACAGTCGATTCCAAAAATATTTTCTGAAGTTCAGGTCAAACTAGAATCTACTCACCCGTTAGTTATGGACGCTTATTACGTTTGTTTGCTGTCTAATAAACTAAAAACAGGCGCTCATCAAATTTTAAATAGTTTTTGGGTTGGATTGGTCTCAAATATTAAGGCTTTAAAGTCAGGAGAATATTCATCACTTATTTACATCCTTAAAAACAAGAATTAGCGTTTTCAAGCCTTTTAGGAGAGTGTTCCGCGCTAACCAGCATAATCTTATGTAAAATTTATTTTTATTGATTTAAGGCACATCTCCGGTCGCCTAAATTAATAGGTTTTTACAATAGAGTCCACTATTAATGATAGGTTTTACTTATAACACAACTCCGACTGTTATTTTTACAATATTGTAATTACTTTTTTTACTTTTGTACCAACAAACAAATCAAACTGACATGAAAAAAATAGCGATTGTATTTTTAACGATTATATCACTTACAGCCTGCCAACAACAAAAAATTGGTTTTGTAGATAATGGTATTCTTATCAACGAGTACCAAGAGCGTGTAGATATTGAAGCAAGACTTCAAACAAAAATTAATGCATTTAAAAAACGTACAGACAGTTTAAGGTCTGCTTTTGAGTTGGAAATTAAAGAAGCAGAATTAAAAGCGCGGAAAATGTCGCAATCAGCAATTCAGAAACTTTCGCAAGAACTGCAGCAAAAGGAACAATTATTGTCTCAAAGAGTTCAATTTGAGCAACAACAAATTGCCCAAGAAAGTCAGTCTCTTAACGATTCTGTTATTAATAAGGTCAAAAAGTTTGTTCAATCGTACGGAAAATCAAACAGTTATAACTTCATTTTAGGCAGTAACGAAGCAGGCAGTGTTTTGTATGGCGAAGCTCCATCAGACCTCACACAAGAAATTTTAAAGTCGTTGAACGAAAGCTATAGTGAAAACTAAGCTTTTTTGAGATGTAACAAACGGGTTAATTTGATGGATAAATCTGTCAAAACAATCTTAGGATTGGCATTGCGTTCTATGTGGTAGTTTGCCAATTCTATTTCTTTAGAAATTTCAGCAATATTTGAGGCATCAATAAATGGCGCAAAGTTTTCAAACTTGAACGATTTGTCGCTTAACTTAATGAAAACCAATTTATTGGCGTTGTAGTTGTAAAGGAGTGCTTGTCTAAAAAAGCGCAAGCTATAATCTAAAAATTGCTTTTGAATTTCGCGACCTGTTTTAGATATTTCGTCACTCCAAGCCATCAAATTGTTGATGGATTGTTTATTGCTTTTGGCTTGAAATGCGGTGCGGACCCATGCTATAAACCAGGTTTCAAACTGGAGATCATCAGATTCTTGATTTAATAAATCTAACGCTCTACTGTAGCTCCCTTCAGATTGGTGGGCGATGTTTTGTGCTAAGCCTTCTTCTGTTTGATGAGATTTGATGAGTGAGTTTTTTAAACATTCTTCTGAAAGTGGATTTAATTGTACGACCTGACACCGCGATCGAATGGTATTAATCAATTGTTCTTCATCTTCGGTTACCAAGATAATCACTGTTTTATCCGCAGGCTCTTCAATTAATTTCAGCAGTTTATTGGCGCACATGGAATTCATCTTTTCAGCCATCCATACAATCATTACTTTATAGCCTCCATTAAATGCTTTTAAAGACATTTTTGACACCACATCATTTGCTTCTTCTACGCCAATATTTCCTTGTTTATTTCCCACGCCAACCAAGTCATACCAGTCGTTAATTGAGCCGTATGGATTCGTTTCTATGAAGGAACGCCATTCTACAAGGTAGTTGGATGATATGGGTTTCGATTTAACTTTATCGCTTGTGGTAACTGGGTAAACAAAATGAATGTTAGGGTGTGTGAGTGGACTCATTTCTCCAACCCCACCCAGTTGGTGTTTCATTAAATAATCAGCGTATGCAATCGCCATTGGGAGCGCACCGACTCCTCGTCTTCCTACATAAAGCTGAGCATGTGGGATTCGTCCGGATTTTACACTTTGTTTCAAGTGAGTTTTTAAAAAAGATTGTCCTGTAATATCTTCGAAAGTCATAAAACAAAGATAGCAGATTTAATTGAATCTTATTAGGAAATATAGACGTCCACAAACCCTAAATTTTTAATGTGTAAATTTCAAGAGCCTGGCCCACAACTTTCTCAAACGGACTTTTCATAGGCTAAAAGAAATACTTACCTTTGAATTTTTATAAATTAATCCATATTATCTCGAAAAAATGAAAACCATACAGAACGTAAATTTTAAAAACACCAAAGCATTGATACGCGTAGATTTTAATGTGCCTTTAAACGCACAATTCGAAGTCGCTGATGCTACGAGAATTGTTTCAGCTAAACCAACTATTTTAAAGGTGTTAGAAGATGGTGGGAGTTGTATTTTAATGTCTCACTTGGGCCGACCAACAGCTCAAGAGTCTGAGTTTTCATTGCGTCATATTGTAAGTACCCTTGAGGCCATTTTAGGAGTTCAAGTTTTGTTTTCAATTAACTGCGTAGGAGATGAAGCCCAAAAGGCTTCAGAGAACTTACAACCTGGCCAGGTTCTTTTGTTAGAAAACTTAAGGTACCATGCCGAAGAAACAAAAGGGGATGTTGGATTTGCAGAAGCGCTTTCTAAATTAGGAGATTTTTATATCAACGATGCTTTTGGAACAGCCCATAGAGCTCATGCTTCAACCACCATAATTGCACAATTTTTTCAAGAAAATAAGTGCTTTGGGAATTTGCTGGCTCAGGAAATCGAAAGTATTGATAAAGTCATGCAAACCGGAGAAAAGCCTGTTTTGGCAATTTTAGGAGGTGCTAAAGTGTCTTCAAAAATTACGATTATAGATAATATTTTAGATAAAGTAGATCATTTAATTATAGGCGGCGGAATGACTTTTACGTTTGTAAAAGCACAGGGCGGCCATGTTGGAGACTCTATTTGTGAGGATGATAAAATGGAACTAGCACTTGAAATTCTTGAAAAAGCAAAAGCTAAAAACGTTCAAATCCATATACCTGTAGATGTGTTGGCGGCGGATGATTTTAGTAATGATGCAAACACACAAATTGTAGATGTGAGAGCGATTCCAGAAAATTGGCAAGGTTTGGATTGTGGCCCAAAATCAAAAGCGATATTCCATGACGTGGTTCAACAATGTAAAACCATTTTATGGAACGGACCTTTAGGTGTTTTTGAAATGGAAACATTTTCTAGCGGAACAATCGCTTTAGGAGATTCTATTGCAGAAGCAACGAAAAATGGTGCCTTTTCACTTGTTGGAGGTGGCGACTCTGTAGCAGCCGTGAAGCAGTTTGGTTTCGAAAACAAAGTGAGCTATGTGAGTACTGGTGGAGGTGCTATGCTTGAAAGCTTAGAAGGAAAAATACTTCCTGGAATTGCGGCTATTTCTGAATAACTTCAGTGGAGTAAGTAAGATTATAATATTAACAGAAACAGTGGTTTTATAAAATGAAATTAAGAGTCTTTCTAATTTTTGGAGTCTTGACTAGCGGTTTTTTACACAGTCAAATTATTGATAGTTTAACGGTAGTTGACACTTCAACTATTGACTCTGATTCTTTGAGTCTTAACAGTGTTCAGAAAATTGAAGAACGTTGGCATAATGAAGTATACAATAATTCGCTCAACGATACACTTTCAAATGTTGTTGCCAACCAGTCGTATGAAGCAATTTACTATCCAGAATTACCAACGGACACACTCAAAAAACGACTGGCCATTCTTGACGCCAAAACCCCCTTTAACATAGCATATAATCCCGCTTTGGAAAGTGTTATCAAGGGCTATTTAAAGAATCGAAAACGATCTACTGAAACATTAATAAGTCGAAGTCATTATTACTTCCCAATGTTTGAGGAAGTTTTGGATAAACACAACCTTCCGTTAGAAATCAAATATCTGGCAGTTGTTGAGTCTGCTTTAAAACCACGAGCAAAGTCGCGTGTGGGCGCAACTGGGCTCTGGCAGTTTATGTTTGCCACCGGAAAGCAATACGGGCTTGAAGTAAGTAGTTATGTAGACGAGCGCTGCGACCCTTTGCGATCTACCAATGCTGCTGCTAAATACTTAAGGTTGCTATACAAAACATTTGGAGATTGGGACCTAGCGTTGGCAGCGTATAATTCTGGCCCCGGAAACGTTACAAAAGCAATTAGAAGATCTGGAGGGTATCAAAATTATTGGAACATCCGACCGTTTCTTCCAAGAGAAACAGCGGGGTATCTCCCTGCTTTTTTAGCAACCTTTTATCTTTTCGAGTATGCGGAAGCTCACGGATTTCAAGTTCAAAAAAATCAACTTCCAATCATTACAACTGACACAATTCACGTGAAAAAAATGATTTCTTTGAACCAGGTAGCTGAATTTACAGACACCAAAATTGAAATCTTGCAATATCTAAATCCATCTTACAAATTAGATATCATTCCTGTTTTAGAGGATAAAACCTATACCCTAAGACTTCCACTTGTTAAAGTTGGTGATTTTGTTCAAAACGAAACACAAATTTATATGGCTGCACAAACAGAGTTTGAGGCTAGAGAGAAGCCTTTACCTCAGTTTTTCGAAATCGATTCTAAAATTAGATATAAAGTGAAGTCAGGGGATTATTTAGGAAAGATTGCACGAAAATTTGGAGTAAAAGTGAGTCAAATAAAAAAATGGAATGGACTGCGAACTAATGATTTAAAAATAGGTCAGCGACTTACTATCTACTCTCGAAATCCTACGGCATACACTTTTAATAAATTAAAAACAGCGACAAAAACAGCTATAAATACGTCTAACAAATCAACCTATTTAGTGAAGCCTGGAGATTCTCTTTGGAGCATCTCTAACAAATTAACAGGGGTCTCTATCCAAAACCTTAAAGAATGGAATGATATTTGGGACAGTCATTTAAAACCAGGAATGACCTTGATTATTTCTAACTAAAATACAAATTCATGAAACTTTATCTGAAAGCGTTTTGTTTATTATTAATCTTAGCTGCTTGTAACGATTCAAACACCAAGCAAGTTTATAAGCCACAATCCTCAGGAAATATTAATGATTTATCTGTAGTAATAGATAATGATTTATGGGACACTTCTGTTGGCGAAACGATTCGGTCTACAATTGGAGCTCCTTTATATGGACTTCCACAAGATGAACCACAGTTTACACTGCGTCAAATACCTTCTTCTGTTTTTTCAGGGTTTGTAAAAAATACACGACTTATTTTAAAAATCAGGAAAGGCATCGCTGCTGCTACAAAATTTCACAAAGACCCTTACGCTTCGCCTCAGCGGATGGTCATGGTTAGTGGAATGACCAATCAGGAAATTAGCGAACAGCTCATGACAAATCAAGATAAGATTGTCAAGGCTTTTAAGAGGCAAGAGATCCAAGAAAAGCAACGTCGAACCAAAAAATCTTTATTTAATTCAACAGCTATCTCCAAACAACTCGGAATCAATATTCAGTTTCCGTCTATCTATCGTTTAGCTAATCAATCTGATAATTTTTTCTGGTTACGCAGAGACACTAAAACAGGAACAGTAAATTTATTACTTTACACACTTCCTTATACAGAAAACATTACAAAAGAAGCACTCGCAAAACGAGTGATTAAAGTGAGAGATTCTATAGGAAAGCAATACATTTCAGGCCCCGTAGATGGAAGTTATATGACGACTGAAGAAGCGTACACTCCTTTTTTTGGTGAGACTCAAGTAGCGAATTTAAATAGCTTTGAAACAAAAAGTATTTGGCAAGTAAAGGATGCATTTATGTCTGGTCCCTTTATCAACTATTGGATAGAAGATAAGACAAATGGGCGTTATTTGATTGTAGAAGGTTTCGTGTATGCTCCTTCCGTCGGAAAACGAGATTATATTTTTGAATTAGAAGCGATTATTCAATCGATATCCATAAAACAATAAATCCTAGCGAAGCTAGGATTTATTTAGTCTTTTTTGTTTTCAGTGTCTTCAGTTTCTTCTTGACTGGCTTTTTTGAATTCTTTAATTCCGCCTCCTAATCCTTTCATAAGTTCAGGGATTTTTTTGCCGCCAAACAACAAAAGAACCACAACCACAATTAAAATAATTTGTGGTGCACCGATAGCTAGAGGTATCATGTATATGTTCATAATGTTATAAATTTAGATTACAAAGTTAATAATTATCCTTTAAATAAAAGGTTATTTCAAACTTTAGTCCGCTTTAAACACAAGAATCGCTTAATTTTTATTTAATTTTGTACTGAAATGACCCGAAAAACCATAAATAAAAAGAAGCTTCAAAAAAAACTTCTTCACAAATACCGCTTAGTGGTACTGAATGAAGATACTTTTGAAGAACGATTAGCATTCAAGCTAACACGTCTTAATGTTTTTGTTTTGGGCTCTTTAACTGCAATTTTATTAGTAGCTGTCACAACTGTTCTTATCGCGTTTACGCCTATTCGGGAATACATCCCAGGATATTCTTCAACAGCACTCCAAAGGCAAGCATTGGAACTGGATTTTAAAACCGACTCTTTACTAGATGTTGTTTATATGAACGACGCTTATATTAGTTCTGTTAAAAAGGTGTTGAGGGGCGAAGTTAGTGCAGTTGTTATTAACAAAGATTCTATTTTTAAAGCTGCTCAAGCAGATGCAGATGTATTAGATTTAAACCCTTCCAAAGCGGATTCAATATTAAGAGCCAAAGTGAGCAATGAGGACAAATATAATTTATTTGAAACCGCCACAACAGTTGCAGATTTTGTGTTTTTTCCTCCAGTCAATGGGTCTATAAGCGCCGATTTTGATATCAATGAAAAGCATTTTGCTGTAGATATAGTTATTCCCAAAAACACTCCCATTAAAGCGACTGCAGATGGGCGTGTCTTGTTTGCGTCTTGGACTTCAGACGCTAGTTATGTCATAATAATAGACCATGGCGATGAATTGATTTCTGTATATAAACACAATTCATCTCTCACCAAATCTCAAGGAGAATTTGTAAAAGCACGCGAGGTCATTGCTATTTCTGGTTCGTCTGGGGAGCTAAGTACAGGACCTCATTTACATTTTGAACTATGGAACAATGGAATTCCCTTGAATCCATCTACTTTTATTGACTTTTAAACCAATTAAAATGCCATCAATTAAAGCATTTGTCGCAAAACTTTATGCGGCCAGAATTTATAATAAAATCAACAAATGGGCTTCAAACCCTGTTGGTACCCAAGAACGGGTTTTTCAATCTTTGATTTCTGATGCTTCTTCTACTCAATTTGGAAGAGATCATAATTTTAAAGATATAACCACCCACGAAGATTTTGTTAAATACGTTCCTGTGCGGGATTACGAAGCTTTGAAACCTTACGTTGAAAAAGTGGTTAGAGGTGAAGAAGATGTTTTATGGAAAGGAAAGCCTTTGTATTTTGCAAAAACTTCAGGAACAACCTCAGGCGCTAAGTATATCCCTATTACAAAAGAAAGTATGCCAGGACACATCGAAGCGGCCAAAAACGCTATTTTACTTTATATTCATCAAACTGGAAACTCTAAGATTGTGACAGGGAAAATGATTTTCTTGCAAGGAAGTCCAGTACTCGAAACCAAAAACGGAATTCAACTTGGACGTTTGTCAGGGATAGTAGCGCATTATGTTCCAAAATACCTTCAAAAAAACCGATTGCCTTCATGGGAAACCAACTGTATTGAAGACTGGGAAACCAAGGTAAATACTATTGTCCAGGAGACTTTGAATAAAGATATGTCTGTAATTGCAGGTATTCCATCATGGGTTCAAATGTATTTTGAAAAACTTGTTGAAGAAAAAGGCCAAAAAGTTGGAGAGATATTTAAAAACTTCAATCTTTTTATCTTTGGGGGGGTTAACTATGAGCCTTACCGTTCCAAGTTTGAAAGCTTAATTGGAAGAAAAGTAGACAGTGTAGAGCTTTACCCTGCCAGTGAAGGTTTTTTTGCCTTTCAAGACCAGCAAAATGAAGCCGGAATGCTGCTTCAATTAGACTCGGGGATGTTTTATGAATTTATAGAGGCAGACACTTTTTTTGATGCTTCCCCCCTTCGATTGACTTTGAAAGATGTTAAGGTAGGAGTCAACTATGTGATTATTATTTCAACGAATGCAGGTCTTTGGGCTTATAATATTGGAGATACGATACAGTTTACTTCATTAACACCCTTTAGAGTGATTGTTAGCGGGCGGATCAAACATTTCATCTCTGCATTTGGCGAACATGTTATTGCCAAAGAAGTCGAACAGGCACTTTTAAGTGCTTTGAAAACAACAGAGATAAGCGTGAGTGAATTTACAGTTGCCCCTCAAACAACCCCTAATGAGGGGCTCCCATACCACGAGTGGTTTATTGAATTTGACAACCCACCATCTAATGTTAACGTATTCGCTACTCAAATTGATACTGCTTTACAACTTCAAAATAGTTACTATTTGGATTTGATACAAGGAAAAGTCTTACAGCCTTTAAAAATTACTCAGGTTCAAAAAGGGGGCTTCCAAAATTACATGAAGACCATCGGAAAGCTAGGAGGTCAAAACAAAACTCCACGATTATCAAACGATCGAAAAATCGCAGACGCGTTGACTAAAAACATTCAGACTAATTAACGTATATTTGTACTAGTTATGCAGAAATCTCAAACCAAAAATATAAATCGAACTAGAGCTCAAGAAAGTTCTCATGCTATTGAGCGTATGTACCTGACGATGCGTCATTTATTTAATCGGGGTTTTTATAAGCCAATGGGTGTTTCGGGAGAAACATTACGCCAAGCATTACTTCAATTACGTCCCGAAATATATGGATCTATTGGAGGAGATAAAACAGAGCTTGAAGGGTTACTTTATGTAATCGACCGTTTGCCAATTGGTATCGAAGAGTGTATTTTGATAAACTTAACGAGCGCTGAAGGCTTTGGAAATTCTCACTTTGAAGTCATCGTTCCCTCCAAAAGACGTCGAAATTGTTTTCGAATTGATTTTGAGCAAATGAATATTGAAATCACTAGAGGGCGCTCTGAGATTTATGATATATTGACACATTTAACGTTTATGTTTATTGAGTCCCATAAAATCGCTAAACGTGTTGTTATTGATGACAAAGGGACTACTACAAGAGATTGGATAAAGCTTGAAGCTGCAGTCCTTTCAAAGAAAAAATTGAATCAAAAAGAGCGCGAGTTAGCCATTACACACACAGGGAATATTTTGGGCAGAACTTTTGAAGAAATTCTAGAGGTTTACGACCAGTTTTCAACACCAAAACAATCCGATCATTTTTTACACCTTATTTATTGGCTAGGAAAGAGAGCAATTGAAGAAATTA
>Ga0209534_10000420_pt1 | contig 49873 bp, 32 predicted proteins | sample COG_07_FD_184751 | JGI IMG/M metagenome (GOLD analysis project Ga0209534, IMG submission 184751) | Pelagic Microbial community sample from North Sea - COGITO 998_met_07 (SPAdes) (version 2) | ecosystem: Environmental > Aquatic > Marine > Neritic zone/Coastal water | place: Helgoland, sampling...
CGCAACAGATGAGGGCTACTGCGATTATGCCGATGCCGGTTACGACTGCGACGGCAACTGCCTCAACGACGCTGACGCCGACGGCATTTGCGACGAATTCGAAGTGGAAGGTTGCGAGGATCCAAGTGCATTGAACTATCAGCCGTTGGGTACTGAAGCGACAGATACTTGCTTGTATGCGGAAGATTTCGAATCGGATTGCATTTTCGATGTGACAAATGATGGGTTCGTCGGAACGGCAGACTTGTTGTTATTCTTAGGTTCACTCGGGTCGGTATGCGATTGAGTCAATTCGAGATAAACTTTCTAATTTGTGAATAAAACGACATATTTATGATGGGCTGTATTCGCCTGTAAAGCCTACTTTTGCTGGTCATGGCGAATACAGCACAGTCATCGTATACAGAGGATAATATCCGCTCGCTCGATTGGAAGGAACATATCCGGATGCGTCCGGGGATGTACATCGGTAAATTGGGGGATGGTCAATCCGCTGATGATGGGATTTATGTGCTGTTGAAAGAAATCGTTGACAACTGCATCGATGAGCATGCGATGGGATTCGGAAAGTCTGTTCGAATAACCATCAAAGACGGGGAGGTTAAAATCCGTGATTATGGGAGGGGAATCCCGCTCGGCAAAGTCGTGGATGTAGTTTCCAAGATCAACACAGGGGGAAAGTATGACTCCAGGGCATTTAAAAAGTCCGTAGGCTTAAATGGCGTGGGAGCGAAAGCGGTGAATGCGTTATCCACAGAATTCATTGTTGAAAGTTATCGGGAGGGCGAGGTGAAGCGGGCCATCTTCAACAGAGGAGAACTGGTGGACGATCCAAAGCGGCAGAAATCGGAAGAACGCAACGGAACGCTGATTTCCTTCCGTCCGGACCCGGAAGTATTCAAAGCTTTTGGATACCGCATGGAGCACGTGGAGCGACTGCTGTGGAATTACGCCTACTTGAATACTTCACTAGCACTTTATCTGAACGGCGAAAAATTCAAGAGCGATAATGGTCTAAAAGACTTGTTGGAAAATGACTTGGACCATTCCCCTCGTTACCCCATCATTCATTTGGTTGGAGAGGACATTGAAGTAGCTCTTGCCCATACCGATGCGTACGGCGAAGACTATCAGAGCTTTGTAAATGGACAATTCACTCCGCAGGGAGGCACACACCAATCTGCCTTCCGCGAAGCGTATGTGCGTGTGGTTCGCGACTTTTTCGGAAAGGATTATGATGCAGCAGACATTCGTGGTGGCATATTGGCGGCTTTTTCGGTCAAAGTAGAAGAACCGGTGTTTGAGAGTCAAACGAAAACAAAGCTTGGTTCTGCTGATATGGGCCCCGGCCAACCGACTTTGAAAAGTTTTGTCTATGACTTTCTGAAGCGTGAGTTAGACAATTTTTTGCATCGCAATCCCGAATCAGCGCAATTGCTGCAGGCTAGGATATTGCAAAGTGAGCGTGAACGCAAGGACTTGGCGGGCATCAAAAAACTCGCCCGTGAGCGTGCCAAAAAATCCAGTGTTCACAATAAAAAACTGCGTGATTGTCGCTTGCACTTTGGAGATAAGAAGGAACGCAACGGAGAATCTACTCTTTTCATCACGGAGGGTGATTCGGCATCAGGTTCCATCACAAAGGCGCGTGATGTTCAAACCCAAGCCGTTTTCAGCTTAAAGGGCAAGCCTCTCAATTGTTACGGTTTGACGAAAAAAGTGGTGTATGAAAATGAAGAGTTCAATTTGCTTCAAGCAGCCCTGAACATTGAGGATGGCTTGGATCATCTTCGCTACAACAACGTAGTGATTGCGACCGATGCAGATGTGGACGGCATGCACATTCGATTGCTTCTGATTACATTTTTCCTTCAGTTTTTTCCTGATTTGGTGAAGCGAGGCCACTTGTATGTGCTTCAAACGCCGCTTTTCCGTGTTCGCAACAAAAAGGAGACGAAGTATTGCTACAGCGAAACAGAAAAACAACAAGCACTGGGAAAACTAGGCGCGAAATCAGAAATCACCCGGTTCAAGGGATTGGGGGAGATTAGCCCTGATGAATTTCGATTTTTCATAGGGGATGATATCCGCCTCGATCCAGTAGTGATCGGAAAAGAGAGCAGAATCAAAGAAATGATGACGTTTTTCATGGGTAAAAACACACCGGATCGGCAGAATTTCATCATCGAAAACCTCAGGGTTGAAAAAGACTTGGTGGACCAATGAGCGAGGAAAATATAGATCCAAACGAAGATTTGAATCCAGACTTAGCAAGTGATGCTTCAGCAGATAGAGCGGTTGAGCATGGTTCTGGAAATGAGACCGGTGATGGCATGGAACGTGTTATCCAAGTCTCAGGGATGTACAATAACTATTTCTTGGACTACGCGTCCTACGTTATTTTGGAACGTGCTGTACCGCACCAGAATGACGGGTTGAAGCCGGTTCAGCGTAGAATATTGCACAGCCTCAATGAGTTGGATGACGGCCGCTTTCACAAAGTAGCCAACGTCATCGGCAACACCATGAAATACCATCCCCATGGCGATGCCTCCATTGGTGATGCCATGGTGCAATTGGGTCAAAAAGATTTGTTGCTCGATTGCCAGGGAAACTGGGGAAACATATTAACGGGTGACCGCGCCGCTGCACCGAGGTACATCGAGGTGCGCCTGAGCAAACTGGGAAAGGAGATTTCCTTCAATGCGAAGACCACGACATGGCTACAGAGTTACGACGGAAGAAATAAAGAGCCTGACGTTTTACCGGTTAAATTCCCGTTGTTGCTGGCGTCAGGCGTAGAAGGCATTGCAGTGGGATTGGCGTGTAAAACGTTGCCTCACAACTTTCTCGAGCTGATTGATGCAAGCATCTCCGCACTCCAAGGAAAAGGATTCAAGCTATATCCCGACTTTCCAACGGGCGGCACTGCGGATGTTGAAGCTTACAATAATGGATTGAGGGGGGGCAAGGTGCGGGTCCGCGGAAGGATTGAGAAGGCGGATAACAAGACCTTGGTGATTCGGGAACTTCCGTTTGGAGTCACCACTAGTTCACTGATTGACAGTATATTAAAGGCGAACGATAAAGGGAAAATAAAGATTAAAAAGGTCGAGGACAACACGGCCAACGAAGTGGAGATTGTCGTACACCTCGCCAACAATGTGAGTCCTGACAAAATGATTGGAGCCCTTTTCGCCTTCACGGACTGTGAAGTGACAATTTCGCCCAATTCAACGGTGATCCTCAATGACAAACCTCAATTTTTGGGCGTCACGGAATTGCTCCAGTTGTCAGCGGAACGCACAAAAGCCTTGTTGAAGCTTGAATTGGAAATTGAGCTCGGAGAGTTACAGGAGAAGTGGCATTTTTCTTCCTTGGAGAAGATTTTTATTGAGAACCGAATCTACCGCGACATCGAAGAGTGTGAAACGTGGGAAGAAATTATTGGGGCCATTCACAAAGGCCTCAAACCACATACCCACCATTTGTTGCGCACGGTAACCGATGATGATGTGACGCGCCTCACAGAAATTCGCATCAAACGCATTTCCAAATTTGATGGATTCAAGGCCGATCAGCTGATCGAAGGACTGGAGGCGGACATCGAGCAAGTCAAGTATCACTTGGCAAATTTGACCGAATACGCTGTGGACTGGTTTAAAATGCTCAAAAAGAAATACGGCAAGGGCCGGGAACGGAAAACAGAATTGCGTTCATTCGAATCCATTACACGGGCAGATGTCGCAGTGGCGAATGTGAAGTTATATGTTCAAATGCAAGAGGGGTTCGTAGGCACAGGAATGAAGCGAGGCGAAGGCGAATTCTTGTGTGATTGCAGTGACATTGATGACATTATAGTCATACGGAAAGATGGCGTGATGCAGATCAGCAAAGTCTCTCAGAAAGCATTCTTCGGCAAAGATTTGTTGCATGTAGGCATCTGGAAGCGTGGGGATGATCGCACCGTGTACAACTGCATTTACTTTGATGGTGCCACGGGAAGAAGCTTAATCAAACGATTCAGTGTTCCCGCGATTACCCGCGATCGCGAATACAATATCACGAAAGGAACGGCCAATTCACGCATTCTCTATTTGACGGCGAACCCCAATGGTGAAGCGGAATCAGTCAACGTCACGCTTCGCGCATCCGCGCGATTGAAAAAACTCAAATTGTCTGCGGCATTCTCCGAAATCGCGATTCGAGGACGTGGAGCGGGAGGGAATTTGCTCACGAAACATGCCATTCGAAAAATCGAATTGGGCGAGGAAGGTGTTTCAACCCTCGGAGCGATGCGGGTATGGTACGATGAAACTGTTCGGACGCTGAATGCGGATGGTCGGGGTCGCTTGCTCGGAGAATTCATGGCAAACGATCGAATCATTGTATTCACATCCTCTGGTGATTATTCACTCACGGGATTTGACCTGAGTACCCGTTTCGATGACAAAATGATTCACCTCGAGAAATGGCACCCCAAGCGCCCGGTTACAGCTGTTTACTATGAAGGTGAAAAGGAGGATTGGTATGTGAAGCGATTCCTCCCTGATTTGACGCAAAAGCCTTTTGTGTTCATAGGCGAACACGAACAATCTCGTTTGGGAGTGGTCTCGACGGATCACCTTCCAATGGTGCGAATCCGATTCAACCGCAGGTTCAAGGAGACGCGGGACCGAGAAGACGAAATCATCAATGCGCGTGATTTCATTGCTATCAAAGGTGGGAGAGCACTGGGTAATAAATTGAGTTCATTGTCGGTCACCGAGGTGATCCTAGAACCAAAGGACCCAGAACGTGAGGCCTTGGCGGAAACAAAGTGGTTGGAAGCCATTGGCGAGCAAACTCCAACTCCAACTCCGCCTCCAGTCCCGGAAGACACGCCTCCCACCAAACCCAAAGAAACGATCCCCTCTTCAAAAGCGAAGAAAGAAGACAATCCAACCGGTGCTGATGACGATGCTACTCAGCCCACATTATTCTAAGTGGAATGCGAATTTTTCTATCAATCATCCTCCTGTTGCTAATTTTTGGATGTGGAGCTCCAGGGGCGAATCAGCCAACGGCAATTGCAGAACAAGTAGGCGGGGGGGACGCTTTGGATAAGCTGGTCCACCCAGAATGGTCGAAAAACGCCACCATTTATGAGCTCAATGTTCGCCAACATACCGCTGAGGGATCGTTCAATGCAGCTACCAAAGACTTGGCGCGAATCAAAGAACTGGGGGCGGACATCGTATGGCTAATGCCCATTCATCCCATCGGTGTGGTCAATCGAAAAGGAGGTGAGAATAAGAATAATTATTTAGCAAAACCCGGATCGGGCAGTCTCGGAAGTCCATACAGCGCTAAAGATTATTATGGGATCAATCCTGAATTCGGAACGGCTTCTGATTTGCAGCGATTTATCCAAACAGCGCATGACTTGGGCATGAAGGTTATTTTGGATTGGGTGGCCAATCACACTGCTTTTGACAGCGATTGGACGGAAAAACACATCGGATATTTTTTATTGGATGATGCGGGTAATCTCCAACCCCCCACGGGCACAGACTGGTGGGATGTGACTCAGTTGGACTGGGAGAACGGTGTCGAGTCAGGTCTGTATGACGCCATGGCTGACGCTTTGGAGTATTGGGTACGTGAGTTTGGTATTGATGGATTTCGCTGTGACGTTGCGGGTAAAGTGCCCACAGATTTTTGGGACAAGGCACGTCGGCAATTGGAGGCAATCAATCCGGAAGTGTTCATGCTTGCAGAAGCTGAGGTGCCTGAGCATCATGGCCGCGCATTCGATATGTCCTACGCTTGGGAGATGCATCACATCATGAATGAAGTGGCCAAAGGGAATTGGTCTGTTGATTCGATTCGCACCGCTGTGCCCAGGCAATTGGAACGATTTGGTGAAGATGCGTTTCGCATGATGTTCATTACGAACCACGACGAAAATTCCTGGAATGGCACCATCGATGAGCGTATGGGGGCGAACGGCGACGCCATGGCTATTTTGGCTGGAACCTTGACCGGCATGCCTTTGGTATACTCGGGCCAGGAATCTGGATCAACAAAACGACTCCGGTTTTTTGAAAAGGACACCGTAGAATGGGACGGCTATACGAAAAAGGACTTGTATCAGACTATTTATCGGCTTCACCATGAGGAAGAGGCCTTATGGAACGGAACGTATGGAGCGCAACCGGTGTTCGTCGACCTTGATTCTGATGAGGCATTGGCTTGGAAGCGAAGCAACAAGAAGAGTGAAGTCGCCGTAGCGGTCAATTTTGGAGACGAATCGGTGACCATCCCAATGGCATTGGGAACGGATTGGCTCAAGGTGTGGGGGGAAGTGTCCGCCTCTGAACGCGTTGTTATTCCAGCTCATTCTGCATCGGTTTGGGTGAAAGGCAATTAGGAAATCATGAAAAACACGACCATTGCGTTGATTGCGCATGACGGAAAGAAGGAAGATCTGGTCGATTTTGTCCTTCGGCATCAAGCGTGGTTCAGTGGATTTAACTTAGTGGGGACCGGCACCACAGGGGGGCGAATTGCGAACAAGGGCATAGCCATCGAATGCCTTGCCAGTGGTCCGCTTGGTGGTGATGCTCAGATTGCAGCGCGCATCACAGAAGGTGAGGTTCATGCAGTAATTTTTTTCCGTGATCCCATGGGGAAACACCCCCACGAGCCTGATATCAATATGTTGCTTCGCCAATGCGATGTGCATAATATTCCCCTTGCGACCAACCCTGCCACAGCTCAGCTTTTGGCGGGCAACAAGGCATTCGAGCGTGGTTGATTCCAACCAGACCTCCGAGAACATTCCGCGAGGACGGGGGCCTTGGCCTAAAATCAATTCCGTGCAAGCCGTTTCCAAATGGTTGATGGATCGACTCAAAAGGAAAGATGGCGATGAGCGTGAATCATTGGCAGTGAGCCGGTTGCTCTTGGATTACGTTTCGGGCATGGACCGTTCCGAGCGCATCAGTCAGCAATGGCGTGCATCCGAATCACAGCTGGAAAAAATGAGTTTGATGGCTGATCGTTGGAGTTCGGATGAACCCCTTCAATACATCTTAAATGAAGCTCATTTTATGGGGCTCACGCTGCAAGCGGACCCGAGAGCGCTCATCCCACGACCAGAAACAGAAGAGCTGGTGCATGCGTTATTGGACAAGATTCCCCCCGGCGTTTCGGAGGGGTTACGATTGTTAGACATTGGGACTGGTTCAGGATGCATTGCGCTTGCTTGGAAGTCGCGACGCCCAGAGGATCATGTGGTTGGGCTGGATGTTTCCGAGGACTCGCTGGCTCAAGCCAGACTGAATGCCGAGAAGCTGCGTTTCAACGATTTAGACTGGACGTGCCGTGATATCTTAATGGAGAATTCGGATTGGCCATCTTCACCATTCGACATGGTCGTTTCCAACCCGCCCTACATTCCAAACATTGAGCGGCACACGTTGGCTGCGGATGTGGTCAATCAAGAGCCTGAAATGGCTTTGTTTGTGCCGGATGCAGATCCATTGCTTTTTTACCGGCGCATCGTCGAGGGCTGCTGTCAAGAGGGGTGGCTAAGGAGCGGAGGGTGGCTCGGTTTTGAATGCCACCGCGATTTCACCGAAGAAGTATGCGCTTTATTCAAAGATGCCTTTTGGCGGGACGTTGATCGTCGAAAAGATCTCAATGGAAACTGGCGAATGGTCTTTGCCCGATTGCGCTAGTGCATTACCGTTCAAACTGGAGGTAAAGCGCCTCTTCGATGACATGGGTGGGAATTGCAAACCCAATTCCTTCAACCCCCAATCCAAGCACTTTTTCATTGACAACTCCGATCAACGTGCCTTCGGAATTGATCAGAGCTCCTCCACTGTTTCCGGGGCTGATGCTCACATCCGTTTGAATCAATGTTCGTTCGCCGTCCTTGCGTTTCCCGGAAATGATTCCCTTGGTCACTGATGCTCCCAGATCAATGTCATACGGCGTGCCCATGGCATACGCTTCTTCTCCAATATGGATGGATTCAGACAGATCGAGGGCAAAAGGGCGCAAACCAACCGTGTCAACCTTCAGCAAGGCCAGGTCATAAACGGGATGATAGCGCAGGATTTGTGCATTAGCTGTTTCACCGGAATTGAAATAGACGGTATACGCCAAAGTGGTATCGCTTACGACGTGCTGGTTGGTCACAATGTAGCCGTCGCTGCTGATGATGCAGCCGCTCCCATGTCCGTCTGAGGCAGCAATGGTAACGACTGATTCAAGTGCATTTGCAACTTTTCCAGCAGGTTCGGCTCGATCGGGAATGGAGATGATCTCCCAATCCTTTTTCCATTCTTTTTCCAAGTTTTCGATGCGTCCCAGTCGCTTTTCAAGAGAAGGAACCTCCAATGCCGCAAACATGGATTCAACCATCGCTTCTGCGATTAAATCACGGTCGAATCCGGGATCTGAAAAATTATATAAGGACCAATTGGACTGGTTCTCAATCGTTACGGTATCCGTTTCCAATCCAAAAGCGTTGTAAAGCCACCAAGCGGTTTTGAGATTGTAGCGAACGATTCCTTGCACCCGGTGTTCATTGACCTCAAACAATTGTCCATTCAAAAGGATGGCATCTCCTTTGTGGAACATTCCGTCCATCATCTCTGGAAAATACCCTTGTTTTTGGAGCACTTCATTCAAGTCTTCATCCAAGTTGGAGTATTGGATTTGAACGGGTTCGTCGGAGGAACTGATGAACTCTACGCGGTCATCCTCGTAGCGCTCAATGTTCTGGAAATACATCCAGGAATGGCCGCCTTCTGGAATTTCCATATGGAATCCCTCAACGCGCAGTGGCGGACGATTTGGCTTGGCTACTGGGTAGGGTGCAAGCGGTGGAAATGAATAGCTCCTGGCGTACACTCGACGAGGTTTCATGAAAATTCCGCCCGCGTTCAGTGCTGCAGTTCCCAAAGCTGCGATGGCCAACTTCGGTTGCTCAAAACTGCCAAAAGCAAGTCCACCCAATCCAAGGCCAGCAATAACAGCCGCACCATCAGCAAACTTCATTGGATTCATTTGATTTGGAAAGAGCGGTTGAACGGCAGGATAATGCCCTGTGCGTTCCATGCGAATCAAGTGAACGGGTTCTTTGTTGCTCAGCATTACGGTGCCAGCCCCTTCGGCAATGGGCCGAAAGTGATAGCCCGAGCTCCAATCCCATGCATCCTTCGAAAGTGTTGTTTGGTCGGCACTTGCATGGTCGATTCGCACCGTGGACCGGGTGTGCTGATTGAGTGCGGAGCAACTAGTCGCCATTGTGGCTAAGCCGACTACCCCCCAAGTAGTCCAGCGAAACAGACGCGGCTGGGAGAATGGAGTACGGGCAAATGACAACATGTTCCAAATATGGCGAGGGTGCGCAGGTAAATGACCGCACGAGGCCTCATGTTTTCCGATTGAATTGTGGATTTCTTGTACTTGAATCCGATCAAAACCCTTCGCTTTGGGTCTGCGTCATGCTAAATTTCAACCATGGCAGAAGGGCTTCAACATGAGAAGGAAGAAAAGCTAGAAATCGAACAGCTTCGGTCTGAATTGCACGCGCACAACCGCAAGTATTACGTCGAAGCCAAACCGGAAATAAGTGACCGTGAATTCGATCAATTGTTGGAACGGTTGATCGAGTTGGAGTTGAAGCATCCCGAATGGGCCGATCCGAATTCACCTTCGCAGCGCGTAGGCGGGGACTTGACCGATAGGTTTGAAAAGGTGGCTCATTCGCAACCGATGCTCTCTTTGTCCAATTCGTACAATGCCGAGGAAATTTTAGAATGGGCTCAACGACTGGATAAGTTGTTGGAAGGAGAGTCCGTGGAATTTGTGATGGAATTGAAATACGATGGGGTGGCGATCAGCCTGCACTACGAGAACCGGCGCCTGGTTCGAGCATTGACGAGAGGGGATGGCGCAGTAGGTGAGGACATAACCTCCAACGTTCGAACCATTCAACGGATCCCGCTCGTTCTTGCACCTGAGGCTCCTGAAAACATCGAAATACGAGGCGAAATCTTCTTTCCCTGGGCGGGGTTTCATGCATTGAATGCAGCGCAAGCCGCAGCCGGCAAAGAATCCTTCGCCAATCCGCGAAACACGGCTGCCGGCACTTTGAAAAGTCAAGACAGCAAGGTGGTCGCCACGCGCGCATTGGATTGCATGCTGTATGGCTTGGTTTCTCCACCGGAAAATCTCCAAGGCCATCATCAGGCGATGCTTGCGGCCAAAGATTGGGGTTTCCCAATTCCGGATGCCTCCAATCGAATGGTTGAAGTGACGAGTGATGTTGAGGGCATCATGGAGTTCATTTCGCATTGGAATGAAGCGCGGCATGATTTGCCTTTTGCCATTGATGGGTTGGTCATCAAGGCCAATCGGTTCAGTCAACAGCGTGAGTTGGGCATGACAGCCAAGTCGCCGCGCTGGGCCATTGCATACAAGTTTGAATCGGAACAACAAAGTACCATCCTCCAGCGCGTGACTTACCAAGTTGGGCGGACGGGGGCCATTACCCCCGTGGCTGAATTGAAGCCCGTGCTTATTGCGGGTACGACGGTGCGCCGAGCTTCGCTGCACAATGCGGATCAGATTGAAGCCTCGGACATACGAGAAGGAGATATGGTTCAGGTTGAAAAAGGGGGGGAAATCATACCCAAAGTGGTTGGCGTGGATTTGGAATCGCGTCCGAGCACGAGCGTTCCCTTGGTGTATGCCACCCATTGCCCAGAATGCCAATCACCTTTGGTTCGAAAAGAAGGCGAAGCCAAGCATTACTGCCCGAATGCACTGCACTGTGCTCCTCAGATCAGGGGACGAATTGAGCATTATGTGAGCCGCAAAGCCATGAACATCGATGGCATGGGGCCAGAAATCATTGACTTGTTGGTGCGGAAAGGAGGAGTAAAAACCTTTGCTGATCTCTATGATCTGCGTTCCAAGGTCGATGCCAATTGGCGGGAAAAGACGGTTCAATATAAACTCCCCGATTCCCCTGTTTCCGCCAGCGAATTGTACGTTCAACGGTTGCAAGCCCTTGCAAATTTCAGGTACCGAAGCGGCTCTGGCAAGCGGCCTTCCCAAACCGAATCGACGCCGGTAAATCGCAAAGCCGTTGCAGAGGCATTCTCAGAAAACCAAAATGGGAATGGTACGAAGATGTTGGAATCCTTGGGATTGCTCAAAGCGCCCGATGAGCACTCGTCATGGCAAGCGTTTTTGGCCCAAGCGGTTGATTCGTTTCCAATGGCTTCCGAAATCATGTCTTTGGCTGCACAGGTAGAATTCGCGGATGAACTCATTTCAGGCAACCGAAAGCTCCATTGGCAAGAACATGGCTGGGGAATAGAGGAAGTGGACTGGGCCTTTTTGGAAGTTTTCATACGCAGGCTATCAAAGCGCAACCGACAACGCCTGGGTGAGGTGGAGCTGTCGAAATTGCTTGAAGCGATTGACGCTTCACTCGACCAGCCATTTGCGCGTGTGCTCTATGCCATTGGAATCCGTCACGTCGGGACAGAAACAGCGGGTTTGTTGGCGCAGGAATTTGGTTCTTTGGAGGCGTTGCAAGCTGCGAATGAAGAGGCCATTTTGGCCATACATGGAGTGGGTGCAGAGATAGCCGCCAGCATTATTTCGTATTTCGCTGAGAAAGATCACCTCCATATGATTGAGCGGCTGCGTATTGCTGGCGTGTCATTGGCTCAATCGGAAGAGGATGTGCAGCGATCCGGAAGCCGGATCCTTGAGGGGAAAACCTTCGTGATCACAGGGACCCATCCTGTTTCGCGCGAAAGTGTCGCAGATTTAATCCGGGAAAACGCTGGAAAGGTCACCTCTTCGGTCAGCAAAAAGACGAGTTTTGTTGTGGCAGGAGAAAAGGCGGGCTCCAAATTGACCAAGGCAGAACAATTGGGCTTGACGGTTCTAAATTATGAGGAATTGAGGGAAATCATTGCGGAAGGCAACACATGAATATGAAAGAAGGATTGAAATATGCAGCCATTGATTTGGAGTGCGCTACCAGTGATATTGGCAATATTTGCGAAATAGGACTCATCATCATGGAGGATGGGAAAGAGGTGTTCTCGTTCCGTTCGCTTGTCCGTCCTGTGGTGCCCGCATTTGGAGATTGGCAGCGATGGAATCTGACGTATTCATTGAAGGACGCCCTCTCAGCTCCGAGTTTTCCGGAAGTCTGGTCGCGCGTGGCAGATGAAATCAAAGGCATTCCACTCATAGCGCACAATGCATCCCAAGTGGAATGCAAGCACTTGGGCCATGCCTTTTCTCATCATCAAATGAAGGAAGAGGCCAATGCTCCTTTTTATTGCACATTGGAATTGGCCCGAAAGGCTTGGCCTGAAATTGAGAAGCACGGCATCAAAAGCCTCGCTCGGCGTTTCAAGTGGGAATTGGACCATCACAATCCCGAAAGCGATGCTCGCGTATGTTCTGCGGTAGTGGAGCTGGTCGCCAAAGAAAAGAAAATCAACTCATGGGAGGGGTTGGTTGCAAAAAACCAATGGAACCGCCATGCAATACCGCAATTTCAGAATCGATTGATTGTTCGCGCCAAACATGCTGCGCCGAAAAAACGTGCAGACTACATCCATGAGTTGGTCACATGGAAACCAACGGCCAAATTCGAAGCAATGTGCAAAGGGCAATCTTATGTCATTAGTGGTTTTGACAATGCGCAAAAACAAAAATTACGCATGATGGGGAGCAAGGCTGGTCTAATGCACAGAAGATCTGTGAATGCACGGATTGATTTTTTGGTGGCGGACGTGAAGATGGGGGCCGCGAAATATGCACGATGTGTCGAATACGAGATTCCCATCGTGAGCATGGATGAGTTTTTGAAGCAGCTGGAAGGGATGAAAGATTGATTGCTACCGGAACAATTCAAATCCACCGGTCAAGGTTCCTCGTTGTTCGTCTCCGCAAACGATGAGGTACTCGAGTTTGTAATAATAAAATCCCTCCGCGACGTCGTCATCATTGATGCGACCATCCCACTCCACAGGGCCTCCTTGATAGCTGTAGACGAGATTTCCCCATCGATTGAAGATGGACAGCTCGAATTCTCGAACAATTGAAAGCAAAGGGAAGTCGGGAAATTCATCGAGGTAGAGGGTTAATCGATCATTGTAACCGTCTCGATTCGGAGATATAACGTTCGGGAATCGGGCCGAGCTCGCATCGATGGTGGCTTCGGGATCCTGGTACACGATAACCGAGTCCTGACTGACGCATCCATTTTCTTCGAATGCAACGGTCAAAAAATACGTACCAGGAGCAAGAGCCGTTGGCGCCAAAGGATCCAATGCGTTCAAAGCGCCTTCGACCCAGTCCCAATTCAAGATGGGAGTGTAATCAACGGGAGACACAATAATGCCTGAGATCAAGCTTGTCGGTGCTGAACAGGTTAGGGTGTCAGCGTAACCCGCCTCTACTTCCGGGAAGGTGAAATCCTCTGAAATGTTGACTTCGGTTGTGGATGCGCACCCATTCCCGGGATTTGAGGTGGTCACGCTCCAAATTCCAGCAGTGCTGGTCAATAACTCGAAAGGCTCATTGGTCCAGGTGAAATCTGCGGCATTCGGCGGTTCCCAATTGAATTCAGCATCCGCGTTGTCATTGGCCAAGAGGAGGGTCACGGAATCGATGGTGCAATTGATGACATTGCTGGATGGAATTAGAGCGGATTGATAGGTCGTTGTATCCAGGTCAATCGTGAATTGTAAGCTGTCGAAGCAAGCGCCTTCATTCCAATCTGCAATGAGCAAATAATTCCCGGCAGCATCGATTGTAGCGGTGGTTTGGTTGTACTCAAAGTCGCTATCCGCGTCGATGGATGACCATGAAAAATCAATCCCAGAGGGGAAGTTGGAGCCTGCAATGACCTCAATGGCCGGGTTGTCGCAGGTCAATGTGTTGCTTGGGTCGGTGATCAATGTGGCTTCTAACTCCTCCACCAACACCACGATGGTATCTGCAATGCTTGCTTCACAGAACCCCTCATAACTGACGACGTATGTCATGGTGGAGTCTGGCGTGCACAAAGTGGTGGAGGCATTTGGATCTGAAAGAAAGTCAGCGGGCTCCCACGTGTATATGGTATTGGGTGCGCCAGAGACATTGAGTTCAATGCTGCTTCCCGGGCAAATGGCGACGACAGGGTCCGTGGCGATGATATTGGGAGCCAAGCACACAGTCTGGTTGTTGAATGATCCGCCTGTGCTTCCTGTGAATCCCCAGTAAACGTTTGATTCTCCACTGAAAATCTCGTTCACCAAGTCCACTTCTGCAAACAAGCGTAAGTCGCAGTCAAAATACACCGCAATGATGGTCGTATTCGGATCCCACGTAATTCGAACGGGGTGATCCTCACCGTCTTCTATGTTGGCGCCGTTGATGTTTGCGTTTACCGGTCCGGCCAAGCCAGTGGGGGGATTGTGGTCCACTGATCCATCCGAAAGGAAGCCAATGTGGTCGGTGACTAAATCGCCAAACTGTCCATTTTGCCACGTGTCAAATTCGATACCGAAGCTCGGGTCAAAGCCGCTGAATCCAAGGGCCCCACCCGTTTCACCGAGTGCATTGGTTCCGACGTTTTGAAGCACAAACACCATTCCATCGGCTCCAGATGCATCTATGGTTCCGAAGTTCATGCTGAAACTTAGCTCGAAAGCTTCACTCAGATTGATCTGCTCGCCATACCAAACGGTTCCATTTTGATTGCCCTGGGTCGTCGTGAGTTGGTAACAGTCGCCATCGCCGGCCGTTGCGGTTCCGTTCAAGAAGTAGGTTTGAGCCGAAATTCCCATCGATAACCAGAGGAACCCTGCTAAGAGCAGTGTCTGCATTATGGTGATCATTTGCATGGACGAACTTCTGCCAAGCATTGCGCTTCAAAATGATAAGCCAACCTTCAGGTTTAGCCTGCGGTTGGTCAGGTAATTCGGGATGGCATAGAGCCGACGATTGACATCTTCGATCCACGTGTGATTGATGGTGTTTCGAATGCCTAGAATGTTGAAGACTTCAACAGAAATGAAGCCGCTTAAGTCATCATACTTGGTTGTGCGATTTGCTGCGGTGAACAATTCCCTGGAAAAACCAATGTCTACACGGCGATATGTGGGCGTCCGCAATATGTCTTTGTACCGTTCGAAGGAGGGAGGCCCGAAAGGAAGTCCCGTGCCGAAGTATAGGCTAATGAGCACTTTGTACGCTTCGTTTCCGGGCATTTCATCTTGGAAAAGCAGGCTCATATTAAAGCGTTGGTCGGTTTGGCGTGGTATGAATCCCGGTGAGATCAAAGCGCTATCCACGGGTACGTTGTCCAATGTAAATCCCGTAATGATTGGGGTTCCGGCGCTGTTGTAGTACTGCCAGTAATCGTCATCGTTCAAATCTTCTTCCGTTTTCATGACGGACATGCGAAACCAGCTTTGGATTCCGTCGATGAATTCGCCGTTCAACATGAAGTCCGCGCCTGCCGCATAACCTGAGCTGTTGTTCTTGGCGTAATAGCGTTGGCGAACATTTTCAATTTCATACGGAATCAAGGCATCCATGCCTTTGTAATAGACCTCGCCGACCATTTTAAATGGACGATCATACAACTTGAAAATTCGGTCCATTCCCAGCACGAAGTGCGTTGCTTTTTGGGGCCGGATGTTTGCATTGAGCGTACCGTCTAGTCGCCTCATTTCGCGATAAAACGGGGGTTGCCAGTACACGCCCGCTGCAAAATTCCATACGATTGATGGCATGCCGTCTTCCTCCAGCGGACGGTAACTGATGTGTCCTCGTGGCCCGCCAACCAAGACGGGGCCACCGGTTTCATTGGTTCGTTGATTGGTGAACCCCCAATGATGGCCACGGATCCCTGCGTTTATTTCCCACAGGCCTTTGAACCGGTCTTCCCATGACCAACTGCCTTGTACAAATGCCTGACTCCGCTGCGCGTTTACGTCGTTGTTCGCCCGGATGACATCCTCTAATTCAATGGTCTGTTGCGGTCCTTCGTCAATGTAGCCAATGCTGTCTTGCGGATGCGGAGCGATGAAACCCGCAGAGTCAGTAAGTGACCATTCCGCCAGATAATCTTCAATTTGTTCCCGTTGCCATTTCACACCCCATTCCAACAGTCCGTTGCCGCCTCCGAAGGAAGTTGAACCCTTGAGCGCTGTGCTGAGTACGTTGGCATATAGCCGATTTCGTGCGTGGTTGAGGAACACACCAACTCCACGGTTGACGGCTTCTTCTCCCAAAGCATCGGATCCCAAATCGCGATCCAGTTCATCCAAGAAGTAGGCGCCGAGGATGTCGAACGTCTCTGATTCGGCGGTTTGAAAGGCAGAAGTAATCCAACGCAGGCGATGGTTCTCGCCGGTGTGATTGACTGCTAGCGCGCCAAAGCCCGTTCGATAAGACGTTTTCTCTTGTCCGTCGAAATATATTTTGAGCCGCAAGGCCTCATTGATATTGCCGACGTCAGACTGTCGTTCTTCAGGAATGAAGGTGTAATCATTCTGCCCATAAATTCCGAGCAATTCGATTTCCCAAGGGCCATAGCCGTCCGGATCAATCGTGACAAAAGATTGCACATCGATGTAACGCGGCTGGTATTCCCCACCTTCATCCAGTGTTCCCAACACGTAGGAGTTGTCTCGAAATCGCACGCCCGTGTTCGCCGTCCATAAGCGGTGTCCGGCAGGACCTTTGCGACTCACTAGATCCTGTTGCGCCTGTGCTCCGAGCATGCTTCCGGTAAATCGGGTGGCTGCTTTTGTCGGCTTGCGGTATTGGATGTCCAATACAGAGCTCATCTTATCCCCATATTTCGCTTCAAATCCGCCTGCTGAAAACTCGATGGATTCCACCATGTCAGGATTGGGAAAGGAGAGGCCTTCCTGTTGACCTGCGCGAACGAGAAATGGCCGGTACACTTCTACGTCGTTGACGTAGACCAAGTTTTCATCGAAGCTTCCGCCTCGAACATTATAACCGCTCGACAGCTCGCTTGTAAAATTCACAGGTGCTTGAATCAATAGGTCTTCAATTGTTCCGCGAGGCGATGGAATGCGCGCAGCAACTTTGGGGTCGATGCGCTGGATAGGACCGGTACGTTCCCCATCTGCAATCACTTCCGAAGTCTTCAATGCCACGCCTGGGATCAGCGTTATGTTCTGTTCCGTTGGAAATGATTCACGCAGTTCTACAGTGACTTCTTTGGTTTGAAAACCAACAAATCCGAAACGCACGGTCCAGCTTCGGTTGGCCCTCAGCTGCAACTCGAAGGTGCCATCAACCGCGGTGACAACGGCTGCGGACTTTTGATCAAGTGGAATGACTGTAGCGCCAGGCAAGGCCTGTCCAGACTGATTTCGAACGGTACCTCTCAGTGTGCCCATTCCATTGTTGTCTGTCTGGCTTATTCCTATGCTGACAGAGAAACACACCGCGATCAGCATGAGAAAGCGTAAGAAATGGCGCGTCATCGTTTCAAAGATCCATTTCGAATCGCCTCTACAAATTTTGCCCAAGCAATAGGGTTGAACAAACTGATGGGAGCCAGTTGGCCTTGGTAGTAGTTTTGTTGTGCTTGTTGCTGCACCGTATAATTGTAGACTTCACTGCCGTCGCGTCCGACCTCCATGAGGCGATCGTAGATGTCTGCAGCATTCAACCGCTGCTGTCCAATGGTAAAAGCGTCAGCTGTAAGCTGTAATTCCAAGAATTCTTCTCGAAATCGCTCGCGAGTCGGCCATGGGTAAATGAAAGCCTGATCAATCTCAATGGTATCTCTGCCAAGTGGTTGCACTACATTCATTCGATTGAATTCTAGGTCATCAGGAACAGAAAATTCCTGTGTGATGAACCCGACCGAAGAAACGGTGATGGTGTCATTTTCCAATGCAGGGATGCTGAAGAAGCCATTGGCGTCTGTCATGATTCCGCGCAGGTCGCGTTTCCGAAAAACCGTGGCAAAGGGTAGAGGAGACAAGGAATCCCCCGTGACAACCATGCCGCTGATCTGAATGACGTCGGGGGGGGGCGTCAACGTTGAATCTATGGCATTGGACTGGGCATAGCCGAACCCTGAAATGCACGAAGCAGTGGCGAGAAGCACAGTGAGTTTCAGTTTGTTCAGCATGATGCGAAATTTACGAAAAGTGCAGCAGGTCGGCAAAAAAGGCTCCTAAGAGGCTTGTGCTGTTTTGAATTCCGAAGTGAAGTGAAACTGGAGTTCGGGATAATTACCGATTTCCATGTCGAGGAGGAACTTGGAAGGAGCGAGGTATACGTCGTTTTTGTCCTTGTCAACCACCATTTCTGTCCCTTTGATTCGTTTGAATTCTTCTAGCTTTTCTTCGTTTTCACTCACAATCCAACATGCCTTGAAATAGGGTTTCTGTTGGAACTCACATTTGGCGCCATATTCGTGCTCAAGGCGGTATTGGATGACTTCAAACTGCAGCTCCCCAACGGTGCCGACAATCTTTCTATTGCCCAGTTCTCGAATAAACAATTGCGCGACCCCTTCATCCGTGAGTTGTTGAATTCCTTTTTCCAACTGCTTGCTCTTCATCGGATCTTTGTTCACCAATTCCTTGAATATTTCAGGAGAAAAGCTCGGGATTCCTCGGAATTGCATGGATTCACCTTCGGTAAGGGTGTCTCCAATTTTAAAACTGCCGGTATCGTAAAGTCCAACAACATCTCCAGGCCAAGCTTCGTCGACGACGCTTTTGTCCTGTGCTAAAAAGGTGGCAGGGTTGGCAAACTTGAGTTTCTTATTGAGTCGGGTATGGTTGAAGAATGTATTGCGTCGGAAGGTTCCGCTGCAGACACGCATGAAGGCGATGCGATCGCGGTGCCGTGGATCGATATTGGCATGGATTTTAAAGATGAATCCTGTAAATGCCGATTCTTCCGGGTCTACTTGACGCACATCGGTTTCCCGTGGTCTCGGATCGGGAGCAATGTCGATGAACGTGTCGAGCATTTCTTGAATGCCAAAATTATTCACAGCACTTCCGAAAAACACGGGAGCCAAATCACCGTCCAAGTAAGGCTGAGCATCCCAATCCTCATAAACTCCTTCGATCAGCTCGACATCTTCTCGTAATTGCTGTGCATGCTCTTCGGTCACCCACTCATCCAATTCAGGCGAATGGATGTCTTCGACGGAAACCACATCCTTGGAGATTTTGGTTTTGTCGGGATTGAAAAGGCGCAATTGCTTCTCGTAAAGGCTGTAAACTCCTTTGAACGATTGGCCTCCGCTGATTGGCCAACTCAAGGGACGTACCTGGATGCCCAACTTCTCTTCCAATTCGTCCAACAAGTCAAATGCGTCTTGTCCTTCCAAGTCCATCTTGTTGACGAAAATGATCACAGGAGTCTTGCGCATCCGACAAACTTCCATCAATCGTTCTGTCTGTGCCTCCACGCCTTTGACGCAATCAATGACCAAAATAACACTGTCCACTGCAGTCAAAGTCCGGTACGTATCCTCAGCGAAATCCCGGTGTCCCGGTGTGTCCAGCAGGTTGATCAAGCGTTCCTTGTAGTGAAAAGCCATGACCGATGTAGCCACAGAAATCCCTCTTTGACGCTCAATTTCCATGAAGTCGGAAGCAGCTGTTTTGGTGATTTTGTTGTTTTTGACGGCACCCGCTGTTTGGATCGCTCCTCCGAAGAGGAGAAATTTTTCCGTGAGCGTCGTCTTTCCGGCATCAGGGTGGCTGATGATGGCGAACGTTCTGCGCTTTTTAATTTCTTCTTGAATCAATGCCATGGGACCGCGAAATTACAATGCAGAACGACGAGAATGCCGCAATAATTGTTGCCATTCTTCAAGTGCCTTGGATTGTCGAAATGATTTCAGTTGTGAGGGAGAAGGCATGGGCCAGTTCTCGAGCGAATTCAATGCTTGAGCCAACTGCCGGTGGTTGCCCGGCTCATAGAGCTTTCCAAATCTTCCATTGGCCAGCAATTCGGGCGTTCCACCCGTATTGGTTCCAATGATGGGGATTTGACGCGCCAATGCTTCGATCGTCACCATGCCGAATGTCTCTGAAGCGCTGCACATGGCATACGCGTCACAGCAATCATAAGCAGCTGCCAACTGCTCGTTTGGCGGACGCCAATGAACACGGTCTGCGACATTGAGCGCAACAGCCAAATCCTTCAATTCGTCCTGATGATTGGCGCCTGCTGCGTTGGGCGTATTTTGTCCAATGATGAATGCGTGCCACTGATTGGCTTCGGGTTCCGCCAAGGCACGCAATAAATCGGCTTGTCCTTTGAGCGGGTCAATTCGACCGAACAGTCCAATGATGGGCACACGATTGGGCAGACCCCATTCTTTTCGGCTATTTATTTTATCTCCGCTTTTGTCAAACCATTCATCCTCCAACGCAAGTGAAATGACTCGGGTCTGCTCCTCTTTGAGGGGCGTGTTTCGCAACGCTTCTTCACGCAAAACATTCAGCGGACTTACCCAACGAGTCACGGCGGCAAAACGCATCCGATGCCAAGGAGCATTTTTGGGTGTTGGAATTTGCATGCCTTGCTGAAATATGAGTGCACAATTTAATGTGCGAACGGCCCACGCTGCCAGCGGCAAATCCCTAGGGTCACGAATCCATAGCACATCAAATCGATTGGAGAGTAGGTGTTTCTTGAGCACCGATGCCGCACCTACGGGCAGGTAACGGCGCTGCCTAGGAATGAATCGCAAGGGCAGGTTGGCGGCTACCACAGAGGTGGCCAAGGGACTCTCGGGCACAGCATTTACTTCGATTTCATGCCCAGCTTCTTGCATCCAATGGGCATACCGTTGGAGGTTTCGCTCCAATCCACCCCATCCCATCGAACTGGAGAGGAATGCGATTCTCATCTTCGATCTGGGCGCATGGTCATTTCGCTAAAGACCCCTTTTCCACCGGAGGATACGGCAAACGCGATGGCTTCGGCGATGAAGCCAGGCTGCATGCCTTGCTCAAACTGGGGGCGGTAATTTTCCCGCAATTCATCGTCCTTGGTTTGGTCGATGAAGGAGGTGTCAACTGCACCCGGATTGATCGTTGTGACGGCGAGCTCATCTCGGAATTCAATGCGCAAGGATTCGCTGATGGCCAGCACCGCATGCTTGGTCGCGCAATAGATGCCACTGTTCGGAAACACGTTTCGAGCCGCGATCGAGCCAATTTGGATTACGTGTCCTTTGTTTTCAATTAAACTCGGTAGGCAGGCATGCAACGTGTTCAATACACCGCCAATGTTCACATCAACCATCTTTTTCCAGTCGCTCAGTTCAGCTGTTTTGAGCGGTTCGAAGATGCCAAGACCAGCGTTTGGAATGCAGGCATCGATACCGCCCCATTGGGCAATGGCTTCATCCACCGCCAACTTGACATCGTGTTCGTTGGTCACATCAACAATTTGATAACGAATGGATTCAGCAGGGCACAGCTCAGCCACGGATGCAAGAGCGGCTTCGTTTCGAGCGAGAATGGTGACGCGGTGGCCCGCAGCTGTGAGGGCTTGAGCGGTGGCGGCACCGATGCCGCTGGAACCGCCAGTCAGGAGGATTCGGAGAGATTTCACGCGTCTAATTTAGGTTGAAAAGCCCTTAAGGATTCACGCCAAAACGGATGGGCTGGTAACCGATGACGCGATCATAACCACTCATATCCCAATAGTACGCCAGCACTTGGTACACATTGTCCGCTCGCGCATGTGAACCCTCGATGTCAGCTACGATTCCCGGGGAGACTTGCAAGGATTCGGGACTCGTTTGCCCTGCTGCTCTTGAATCGCGCGTCAAGTAGAGGTAGTTGTAATAGCCTTGCTTCACGAGAAGGGTGGTTTCGTAGCGGCGAGTCGCTTGGTTCCAAGCCATGCGATGGGTGGGTTGCAAGCTCCAGTCGGAGATACCGCCAAAAACATAGATGTCCTTTTCGGCCAGTGGTTCGAAGGCTTTCAGGCTGAAATGCACTTGGACATAGTCGCTGCCTGTCGTATTCTCTTGGCGATCGTTAGCGATCGTAAAATGCCCATCCAAATCTTGACGGGCTTGATGAAAGGCAAATGTTCGTGGCTCGTCTTCTTCCATGTAAACGTGCCAAAAAGATGCTGTTTCTTCAATGCTTTGGATGCCGAGGGCTGCGAATTGAGTGCTTTTGAGATCTGCGAAACGCCAGCTGTTTCCACCGGCAAATGATTGCTCATTTGTGGGATTAAAAACCACCTCATTGCCCCGAACGAATTGCGGTTCTATATTGGAGATTGCAGATTCCCAACGACCATTCTGCAGCACCACGCATTGCAGGGCATCGTAGGCATCGTACAAGGGATAATTGCTGTCCCCATGTTTGACGGTGAAGTCCAATTCCTGATGGGTTCGTTTGTCCCGGATTACCGTGGATTCTCGAGCCTGAGCTTCAATGGTGACGGCTGTCTCGTACAAGGTAAACCGACGCTGAATCAATGGTTCATCTGGTCGGTCGGCATCGTAAACCTCAACGATGTAATTGCCACTCAAGGCAAATTCCGTCAAGTTGTTGGGGAACGAGGAGCGGTAATGGATGTACGTAGCTTTGGTGTTGAAACTCGATTCGATGGATTCGAAACTCCCGGTAGTGAATCCATTGATCCAGTCAGAAGCATCCAAGTCAGGAGAGTCAAACCAGTCGAACGTGCAATGCTTCCAGCGTATTTCAAGCCGCCGTTGGTAGGGTGAGAAGTCATCAAAAGCCAACTCCAGACGTCCACCTTGGAGCGGCGCAAATGGCGATGCCGTGGGCACGCCGAAGGGATGCAATTGAACCGTTCGAATATCTTCCGCGGTGAATGAGATGGGGTAGGCCAATTCTTGTCCGGTGATGCTGCCCCCAAAAAAGACCGTCCAAACGACGACTCCGAGCCATTTTGTGCTCGAGCGATTCGAGTTGCCAGTCGTGGCCCTTGAACGGCTGTTCGTGGTTGTTGTGCGGTTGAAGTTGCTCATTGATGCAGAAATTTATGCGAAAGTGGTGCAGGTTCGTTACCGAGACCTAACTTTGCGCCCCGAAAAGTAAATCTTCGCGTGCTTATGTCCCGCAAAATTCGGATTAGAAAAGGAGCAGATATTCGGCTGAAAGGCCGGCCAACCAAAACGGTTGAAACTGCTGCGCCCACGGCAACTTATGCCGTACAGCCCCCCAATTATCACGGTATCGTGCCCAAATTGGAAGTGAAAGAAGGAGCCGCTGTTGAGGCGGGCTCACCACTCTTCCACAGTAAAGAAACTCCAGCGATGAAGTTTTTGAGCCCAATAAGCGGAACGGTCAAGGCCATTGTTCGGGGAGAGAAACGACGAATACTCGCCGTTGTAGTTGAATCAGACGGTGGCAACAAGGCCGTCGCTTTGGGCAAAATCAATGTAACTGAAGCTTCAGCTGATGAGATCCGCGGCGCAATGCTCAGCCATGGGATGTTTCCATTCGTGGAGCAACGTCCTTTTGCTGACGTGGCCAACCCCATGGATGCCCCAAGAAGCATTCATGTGAGCGGTTTCGATTCCGCCCCGCTGGCACCTGACATGGAAATTGTCCTGCGCGATCGAATGGAGGCTTTCCAATCTGGGATACACGCTCTGAGCGCTCTTGTCCATGGCGATGCTGTTCACGTGGGTGCACGACCTGAACAGTCTATGTTCTCGGGCTTGGACAAGGTTGCGGTCACAACGTTCGAAGGACCGCATCCTGCGGGCAACGTTGGTGTACAAATTCACCACACCCTTCCGGTAAACAAGGGAGAAGTCGTGTGGACCATGCATGCAGAAGATGTAGCCAACCTCGGAGAAACGCTGACGACCGGCTTCTACACCACCAAACGAACGGTATCTGCTGCTGGGTCGGAACATCCGTCTCCGAAATACTTTCAAACGAACTTGGGGTGTGAGTTGACGGCTTTGACGGCAGGCCACCAAGGAGATGCTACGCGTTTCATTTCTGGCAATCCACTCACTGGCACACATGCTGCTGCAGACGGCTATTTGGGCGGTTTGGACCACCAAGTCACCTTGCTCCCGGAGGGGAATGAGCCCAAGTTTTTGTTGACCTCGGGTTGGTTGAGTCCAGGGCTGGACAAATTCTCGCTTTCGAAGTCTTACCCGACGTGGTTGATGCCAAAATCGAAAGAATTCGTGATGGATACGAATACCGGTGGTGAAGAAAGAGCCTTTGTCGTCACGGGCCAATACGAGCCTGTGTTCCCATTTGACATCTATCCTGTGCAGCTCATCAAAAGCATTTTGGCCAACGACATTGATGCCATGGAGAAGCTCGGTATTTATGAAGTGGCGCCGGAGGACTTCGCTTTGTGTGAATATGCCTGCACCTCGAAAATTGACGTTCAAGACATTGTGAGAGATGGCTTGGACAATTTGAAGAAAGAACTTGGATAATCAGCGATTATGAAAGCACTGCACAAAATGCTGGACTCGATCCGGCCTCATTTTGAAGAAGGAGGAAAGCTGAGTCGTTTCTGGGTCGTTTACGATTCTTTGGAAACGTTTGCATTCACTCCAGGACATACCACGAAGAGTGGTGTTCACATTCGTGACGGCGTGGATTTAAAGCGGACCATGTTCATGGTCATTGTTGCGTTAATCCCTGCTTTGCTATTCGGCACTTGGAACCAAGGCCACCAATACTTGCTCTCCATTGGCGAAGTAAGCGTTGCCGACCCGCTGATGATGGCGTTTTGGGACAAGCTCTTGATCGGAGCGGTGAAGGTTCTTCCGCTCGTCGTAGTGAGCTATGGTGTCGGTCTTGGTATTGAATTTCTCTTTGCGGGCATGCGTGGCCACAGCATCAACGAAGGTTATTTGGTCTCAGGCATGTTGATTCCACTCATCATGCCTGTCGATGTACCACTCTGGATGTTGGCACTTGCGGTAGCATTCGCTGTGATCATCGCCAAAGAAGTCTTTGGAGGCACGGGGATGAACATTCTGAATGTCGCCCTTACCGCCCGAGCGTTCCTTTTCTTCGCTTATCCGAAACAACTCTCGGGTGAGATTTGGATCCATGAAGTGGCAACTTCAAAGGCGGGTGGTTTGCTCGTTGATGGTTACACAGGTGCCACAGCGCTGGGTCATTTGGCCTCCACGGTTGGAAAGGCTCCAACGGAGCCGGCCGTTGCGGGGGTCATGGACATGTTCGCCGCCGGTGGAATGTTCAGCCTCACGAATTCATTCTTTGGTCTTATCCCTGGTTCGGTTGGAGAGACTTCGGCGCTGGCGATTTTAATCGGCGCAGCTTTGTTGATCTGGACAGGAATTGGCAGCTGGAAGGTGATGTCTTCTTTCCTCGTTGGAGGATTGGCCATGGGGGCGATTTTTAATGCGATGGGGCTGAATGCTTATATGACGATACCTGCCATCCATCAAGTGGTAATGGGTGGATTTATGTTTGGTATGGTGTTCATGGCGACCGACCCCGTAAGCGCAGCCCAGACGGAGCGAGGAAAATGGATTTATGGCTTTTTTGGAGGGTTCTTATCCATTATGATCCGGGTTTTCAACCCGGCATATCCAGAAGGAGTAATGATGGCGATTTTGTTCATGAACGTAATGGCACCACTCATTGATCATTATGTGATTCAAGCCAATGTGAGCAAGCGTGAAAAGCGCGCTGAATTCGCCTTGGCCAAACGTGCAACTGCTTAATTCGAAGAACCATGGCAATTGATAAAAACAGCACGGGCTACACGTTTCTCTTCTCCATCATCATGGTGGTTGTGGTAGGGACGTCGCTGGCCTACACGTCTCTTTCGTTGAAAGAGCGTCAGAACGCGAATGCGGCGGACAAGAAAATGATGGACATTCTCGGAGCGATCGGCGTCGATGCGAACCGAACCAATGCCAGTGAGTTATTCGCGGATTATGTGGTTGAGCGAGTGGCAATTGACATGTCCGGTCGGGAATTGATGGCTACTTCCTCAGCGGTTGATCCAAAAGACAAACAAGATCCCTTTGGAATCGATGTGAAGAAGGATTACCGTGCCAGCGTCAAATCCGCCGTCAAAGCGACAGACGGTGACGAGGCTGCGCTGATAGCTGCGCTCTCCGAAGATGGCTTGCGATTCCCACTTTTCCGCTGCGCCAAAGACGGCGCGAGCCTTTACGTCATTCCTATGGTGGGGTCAGGCCTTTGGGGGCCCATTTGGGGATATGTTGCACTCGAAGAGGACAAGACTACGATTTACGGGGCCAATTTTGATCACAAAACCGAGACACCTGGTCTGGGAGCAGAAATCAAAGAGACCTTTTTCACAGAGAAGTTCAAAGGCAAGCAGCTCAATGCTGATGCGGCTGCCTTGTTCACCATAACCAAAGGTGGCGCTCCGACGGACGAATACAGCGTCGACGGCATCACTGGGGGAACCATCACGTCGAAGGGGGTGGATGAAATGATGAATCGCACTTTGAAAGTGTACTACCGGTATTTTGAATCAGAAACACGAGCCCAACGATGAGCACCGATACAGCAGCAGCGCCTAAGAAAGAGTCGTTGTTTTCCAAAAAGAATCGCAGGCTCCTGAAAGATCCGCTAGACGATTCAAATCCCATTACCGTTCAAGTGTTAGGAATTTGCTCGGCATTGGCCATTACGGTTCAACTGCAGCAGGCGGTCATCATGAGCTTGTCCGTCTTGTTTGTGATGATCGGTGGCAACGTCATCGTATCGCTTTTGCGAAACCTGATTCCCGATCGCATTCGAATCATTGTCCAACTCGTTGTTGTGGCCTCATTGGTCATCATTGTGGATCAAGTGCTGAAGGCCTTCCAGCCGGACATTTCAGAAAAATTGTCGGTATTCGTTGGTCTCATCATCACTAACTGCATCATCATGGGCCGTTTGGAAGCGTTTGCTTTGGCCAATAAGCCTGGTCCATCGTTCTTAGATGCCATTGGCAACGCCATGGGGTATGCCTGGATCTTGTTGGCCGTTTCCATTGTACGTGAAGTTTTTGGCAGTGGGGCGATTTCACTTCCCGGCATGGGACAAGTCAAATTTCTGCCCACGGAATGGTTCATGAGCGAAGGGGGATTTTATGAGAACAATAACCTCATGATTTTGCCGCCGATGGCACTCATCACCGTGGGTATCATCATCTGGATTCAGCGGAGTCGCAATCAATCCTTAATCGAAGAGAACTAATGGAATACCTCAGCATATTTGTGAAGGGCATCTTCATTGAGAACATGATTTTCGCCTATTTCTTAGGCATGTGTTCGTACCTAGCCGTTTCGAAGACGGTGAAAACCGCCAACGGACTGGGCCTTGCCGTGATTTTTGTTTTGGGAATCACTGTTCCGATCAATTACCTCTTGGAAAATTACGTTTTGAAAGAAGGAGCGTTGCAATGGATCAGTCCGGAATACGCGACTGTGAATCTGAGTTTCCTCAGCTTCATTATGTTCATTGCAGTCATTGCATCCATGGTTCAATTGGTGGAGATGATTGTCGAAAAATTTGCGCCGGCCTTGTACGGAGCACTGGGTATTTTCTTGCCGTTGATTGCCGTGAACTGCTCCATTCTTGGTGGTGCCTTGTTCATGCAAGACCGCCAGTACCCGAGCATTGGGGAGGCCACGGTATTTGGCTTAGGCTCAGGTGTCGGTTGGTGGCTTGCCATCGTCGCCATCGCCGCCATTCGTGAGAAAATCCGCTATTCACACGTGCCAGCTCCCCTGAAAGGACTGGGCATCACGTTCATTATTACGGGACTTATGGGCATTGCGTTCATGAGCTTCATGGGCATTGAAATTTGATAGAGATGACGACTACAATTGTTCTGACAATCGCTTTCTTCTTGGCTGTAATCCTGCTTCTTGTGGGCTTATTGCTTTTCGCCAAAGCGAAACTATCACCCAGTGGGAAACTGAAAATCGTTATCAACGGTGAGCAAACGCTCGAAGTGGATGGTGGAAGCACGCTGCTCACGACGTTGGGAAACAATGGCGTTTTCTTGCCATCAGCCTGTGGCGGCGGCGGAACTTGTGTGCAATGCCGTTGCCAAGTGGCCGAAGGGGGAGGTAGCATCCTCCCAACCGAAGAGCCGCACTTTAGCCGAAAAGAAATCGCGGACAACTGGCGCTTAGGCTGCCAAGTCAAGGTCAAAGAAGACATGGAGATTCAAGTGCCTGAAGAGGTGTTTGGGATTAAGAAATGGGAATGCGAGGTCGTTTCCAACTACAACGTAGCTTCTTTTATTAAGGAATTTGTAGTCCGACTTCCGGAAGGAGAGTCTTTGGATTTCGAAGCGGGGGGATACATTCAAGTGGATGTGCCTGAAACCGTTGTGGAATACAAGGGGATTGATGTTACGGCGCACCCGGATCACCACAAAGATCCAAATACATTCAAAAGCGAGTGGGACAAGTTTGGGTTGTGGGATTTGAAAATGACCAATGAAGAGCCCATTGTCCGCGCTTACTCCATGGCGAATCACCCAGCAGAGGGCAATATCGTCATGCTGAATATTCGGATTGCTACTCCACCTTGGGACCGCGCTCGGAACGCATGGATGCAAGTGAATCCAGGAATCTGTTCGTCCTTTGTTTTTGCTCAGAAACCAGGCGATAAGGTTGAGATTTCAGGCCCGTACGGTGAGTTTTTCATCAAGGAGACGGGATCGGAGATGGTTTACATCGGAGGTGGCGCCGGAATGGCTCCCATGCGATCGCACCTTTTTCACCTTTTTCATACCGTTAAGACGGACCGAAAGGTGACTTTCTGGTACGGCGGTCGCTCGAAACGAGAACTTTTCTATTTGGATGACTTCAACAAGATTGCTGAAGAATTTCCAAATTTTGATTTCCATGTAGTGCTTTCGGAGCCAGCAGAAGGAGATGATTGGAAAGTGAAAAAAGACATAAGCGATCAAGGCGATGGATTTTTGGGATTCGTGCACAATGCGGTGATTGAACACCAACTTGCCCAGCATGATGCTCCGGAAGACATAGAATTTTACTTCTGCGGTCCTCCCATGATGAACCAAGCGGTTTTGAAGATGTGTGACGATTGGGGAGTGCCGCCCGAGAACGTCAGTTTCGATGATTTCGGTGGCTAATCCATTGCCTCGTCAGACCGTCGTTGCAACTTTTTTAATAGCTGCTTGTCTGGGCTCATGCAATGCCCCGGGTCCTTCTGGCTCAGAAGAGGCCGTGACAGGCGGTGTTGCTGCCATGGAGGAACATGTGCACACGGGTGATACCCAAGGCACCACTTACCTCATAAAATACCTAGGGGAAGATCGGGTGGCTCAGAGCCGGATTGATTCGGTATTGGAAGCGGTAGATGTTGAATTCAACTTGTGGCGACCTGCATCGCGAATCAATGCCATCAATGAACACGCAGGGGGCAACGAACTCTACACATTCACCGACGCTTCCCGTCTCTGGTCTGTGATTTGGTCGCGTAGCTTGGATTTGTTTGAGGCTTCCCAAGGTGCTTTTGATCCTACAGTGCATCCATTGGTGGAGCTGTGGGGGTTTGGATTGAGTGAAAAAGGAGTGGTAGTCGATGAAGACGTTCAACGCATTCTTCCATCGGTAGGCATGACTGCGGATCGGATTGACCTGGAGGAAAACGAGGTTGATCGGATCTATCAAGACACATACATTCGCAAAGGAAATCCAAATACTTCAATCGACTTCAATGGCATTGCCCAAGGATTAACAGTGGATTTGCTCTCGGATGCCCTGCTGGAGGAAGGCGTATCCAACTTCATGGTCGAAGTTGGAGGTGAAGTGAAATGCCAGGGGCTTCGTTCAGATGGACAAGTTTGGCGCATAGCAATCGACTTGCCTGTCGATCAGCAGGATGGATTGGATGAACGTCAACTTCAGTCAATCGTAGCGGTGAAAGATGCCGCGATTTGCACGAGCGGAAACTATCGGAAGTTCTATGAGGAAGACGGGATCAAGCGCTCTCACACCATCAGCCCTTTTACGGGGTATCCGGTGCAGCATTCGCTTTTGAGTGCTACCATACATGCCGCAGATGCAGCAACGGCCGACGCATTGGCCACGGCCTGCATGGTGTGGGGGCCTGAGGAAGGCAAACGTTTCATTGAAACCTACCGTTCTGAAAATGAGTTCGAGCGCGTAGAAGCACTTTTCATTTTTGCTTCGGAATCGGGGGCCATGGTCACCTGGCAAACCAAAGGCTGGGATGCAGCCTTGTCTGCGAATTCTTGACGAAAACCGCAGGGGGCTGATGACCGGTCAATCAGCGGGTTTCAAACATTCGTCTTGTGGACGAGCACCGCAAACGGAGCATGTGCCAGATTCGTTCTTGAGCAAGGGATTTTGGCTTGCACAGGTCCCAGCAAATTCACCGTCTTTTTTCAGGATTATTTTGATGGCGATGCCCGCAAAACCCAATGCCAACATTCCGACTGACAAGGCAATTACTTTCCATTCCATGCGGTAAAATTACAACCGTACTGGGGCCGATTTGCAGGCCATTCGGGCTCTTGTGATTTTTTTTCGTAAATTGAGGAGTTCCTTCTGAATTAACCATGTTATCCCGACGCTTACCGTTTATCGTCTCATGGGCGTTTTTTGTGTTCGCCATTCTTGGTGCACATCCAACCGTTTGGTCGCAACAAGGTCCGTGTGACTGCCCCCCATGGGCGGAAAGGCCGGTCAAAGAGATTTCGGACAACGATGGCGCAGGAACGGGCACAGCTGCGTGGAGTTGTGATACCACTTATCTTTTGATAGAGCCTGTTTTCGTAAATGCAGGGGATGTGCTGAGCATTGCGCCCGGCACCCTGGTAAAAGGACGGTCTGGGATCGTGTTTGACACCTTGACGTATACCTTGCCCAACGGCAATCCCTCGCCCCGGGAGGATTACCTGTACAGCCAACACGCAGGAAGTTTGATCGTGAGTGCAGGAGCTACCATTGTGGCAGACGGAACGGCTGATTGTCCCATTGTTTTCACGTTTGAGGCAGATCCGATGGATGGTTCGGTGGGATACGATGTACGTGGACAGTGGGGTGGATTGATTGTTTGTGGAAATGGAGCATTGAACACCTTTGATGGGAACGACGAAATTGAAGGCGTCGTAGATTACACGGGCCAAAACAGGCATGTTTATGGTGGCGATGATCCATGGGATGCATCATCGGGAGTGCTCCGCTTCATCAGTTTGCGTCATGCTTCGACATCATTGGGCATCTCACAATTTGAAAACGGCATTGAGACCAATGCCTTGTCGCTCTGCGGCGTTGGCAATGGCACGGAGGTGGAATTCATTGAAGCCATTGCCAGTGGGGATGATGGAATTCAGATTTTCGGTGGCATGGTGGACGTTCGGCACGTGGCAGCAATCTTCAATGAAGAGGACGGATTGGAGTACGACCAAGGTTGGCAGGGTCGTGGACAATTCATTTTTTCGATCACGGATGAGCTCAATGGAGCGGGCGAGCACGCTGGGGACTATGAAGGAGACGATTACGAAGAGTTTGATGTCAACATGACGTTTATGCCCTATTCCAATCCATTGCTTTACAATCAGACGTACATCGGAGCAGGTCAGGCCACTGCCATCCGCTTGCACAACGGGGCAGGGGTTCGCTTGCACAATAGTCTATTTGTGAATTTTGGATTAGGCATTGATTTTGAAGACGAAGATCCCTGCGATGCATGGGAGTTGCTCTTGTTTGGTGAGACCAATATTCAAAACAATCGTTTCTGGCAAATCGGGGATAGTTCATCCATTTCGGAATTGATTTTATACGACGATGGCTATGTATTCAATGGCCAAGAAGAAGTGGAAGCGCACTTTACGGACAATAACAATTTCGCCTACGATCCGGTCATTGACTTTGCCTTTGAGACTGACTCGGGACATGTGGTGGATCCGATCAACCTCACACCCGATTCCGCCGCAATGGCCGTGGACTCCGAATTCCTTCCGGAAGACGCATGGTTCGAATCAGTCGATTACATCGGTGCGTTTTCACCGAATGGCGGCAATTGGCTGACGTGCTGGACGTACGCCGAACAGCTGGGCTTGTTTGGGGCGTGGAACAATGACGAAGGGAATACTGAAGCGGATGTCCTGGGATGTACTTATTTGTTTGCCTGTAATTTCAATGATGAAGCAACGTTGGACGACGGTTCCTGTGAAATTGAAACGTGCTCCGGTTGCACGTGGCCCAATGCAGACAATTACAATCCAGACGCTTTGTTTGACGATGGATCGTGTACAGGAGGCGCTGTGTTATCGTGTCCTTCAGATATCAATCAAGACGGCATGGTCAATACAGGGGACCTTCTCATTTTCTTGGGAGCCTTTGGGGAGGAATGCATCGAATGATTGGCAGTCTGTTTGGATGAAGATGGAGTGGCCATTCGCCATGGAAGTCAAAACCTTGTAAGTATTCCACGCCACAAATTGCCTTGCAACAGTTGCTTGTGTAATTTACAATTCTTTAGGTGGTTCCTAATGAATGACTTCTGCATATTTCTAGTTGCAGTGATTTGTGCAACCGCATCAGGCAACGTCTAATGGCAAGAGAACCTTCACCATACGGATTTTCTTTTGTTCCTTTCGGTCTTTGGGTCGGATTGTTGAGGCCCAAAGCAGGCCAAAGAATGAAGCTAGCACACATGCCGTCATTGGTTCAATCCGGGTTCTTGAGGCGTCTCGTCTTCAGGGATCCCAATTGGTAGCGAAAACCAATGAAGGGATAGTCCGCTCGGAATTGAAATGATTTCAAGCCTAATTCAATGGCCACGGCTGGACTGCACTCATAATGCATGGTGACCATCAAATACATAGCGCCCAATTCCTGATCTGGATTGGTGCACATCCATCCTTGTAGCGCCGTGACTTGGATGCGGTTAAAATCCCATCGCGCTCCCCCCAATACGGAATACTGCAACCGGTTCACTGGATCGTTGCCGCCTGAAGCAGCTCCGGTGACCCTCAGGCTCTGATTGTATCCGAGGTCATTCGCCACCACCCATGCCCGGGATGTTGAGCGTTTCGAATGATGAAGACCAAGAACATGCACATTGAAGATGGGATGAAGTTCTCCACCTGGAAGTCCGACGTCGCGAACGCCTCCGCGCAAGCTCATTTCAAGTGCCAAGGTACCGCGTCTCTTTTCGCGATAAGAAGTCAGTCGTCGCTGCGGAATGTCATGCTCATCTCTCCACTGGTGGCGCAGGTCAATGCCTATGTTGTTGATGCCAAGATTGGGCAAGGAGATGGCTCCGTTGGAAAAATGAGTAAAACGAGCCTTTACCAACCATGCACTTCTTGGGGTACTAAGAACGGGAAAGACCCAAGCTGCGTGCAATCCCGCGTTCAACCGAGTGCTGATAGCGACGGAAGAAGGCGCACTTTCCGCATTCCACGGGGTCGAGCTCCATCCCGCTCCAAGCCCCAATTCGGTATGGCCGATTTTGAAGGGAAATCGGGTCAGCCAAAGCGCACTTGTCATCGTTCCTAGGGCGTCACCACCCAACTCGGTCCAGGCTATTTCAACACCTTGCCAATAATGCCCGGTGGCATCTCGCTGGTCCGCCCATCCTCCGGTAAGAATCCAACCGCAGCTGATCGCGATTTGCTTTGAATGTCCCGTTACAAGATGCTGCATCATGTCTCGGTGCGGCAGGGTATAACCCGAGCCTAGCCCCAGTTCAATGCCAGAAGGAAATGTTGGCTCGGTCTGAGCATTTGACGGAACGGCAATGGTTGCGACCAGCAAATGGACCCAAAGAATTTTGCAACTGGTATTCTTCCATGCCGTCGTCATGCTCCGAATTTACTGCGCCTTACCTTCGCTGCATGCATACGATGGAAGAGAAATTGGCTGCGTTTGAACGCTTGCTGAAAATCATGGAAGAATTGAGGGAGAAATGTCCCTGGGACCGCAAGCAAACCTTGGAGAGCCTGCGGCATTTGACCATTGAGGAAACGTATGAATTGTCGGAGGCAATCCTGGACAATGACATCGAAGAGGTACAAAAGGAAACGGGTGATTTGCTTTTGCACATGGTGTTTTATGCTCAAATCGCGAGCGAGAGAAGCGCTGAAGAAGGAGGTTGGGACATAGCAGATAGCCTGAATGGTATTTGCGATAAGCTCGTAGATCGGCATCCACATATATACGGAGATGTTGAAGCAAATGATGAAGAGACTGTCAAGGCCAACTGGGAGCAATTGAAGCTCAAAGAGGGCAAGAAATCGGTGTTAGAGGGAGTTCCAAAAGGTCTGCCGAGCTTGGTGAAAGCATACCGCATGCAAGACAAAGTCCGAGGCGTTGGTTTTGATTGGGACAATGAACATCAAGTTTGGGATAAGGTGGAAGAGGAGTTGGCCGAGTTCAAGGCAGAATTGGATGTGGATGCAGAACGCGCCACAGACGAGTTTGGTGATGTGCTCTTTGCCCTAGTCAATTTTGCACGGTTCAAAGACATCAATCCAGACGAGGCATTGGAGCGAACCAATCGGCGTTTTCGAAATCGCTTCCAACACATGGAAAATGAAATTCGGAAAGCCGGAGGTAAATCGCTTGCTGAAATGACGCTTGCCGAGATGGACGTTCATTGGAATGCCGCGAAAAAAGCGTTGGCCAAGGATGAAATGAGGCCGTAAATCCATGTGCAGAAGACGTTCTATAGTGTTGGCCTTGTGCATGTGTTTACTCTTGGTATCTATCGGTGGATGCGATCGGCCGAATGCCCCTTGGTGTTTGATGCGCGCGGGAGATTGGGCAACGGATACGTTAACGTGGGATGCGATTGCTGCGCCGATAATGCTCACGATTGAAACGCATTTGGAAGTTGAATGCGCAATTGGAACCGATGATGAGGTAGAAGTCATCTGGAGCGGACCTTCAAATTTGTTGGCCCACGCCTCGGCGGATTGGAGTGGAAATGAATTGGTGCTCGGTCATGAAGATCGATGCCAATGGACCCGCGACCTGAGCCATGTTGTGCAGGTCAAAGTAACTGCGCCGAGGATCCGTGATATTCATTTGCATGGCCAAGGGACCTTTCAAATGTCGACGTTGGATTCTTCGCAGTACCTCAATGTCGAGGCGCGTGACTATGCGGGCGCGATTGAACTCGACCTTCGGCTGGATTCTGCCACGGTAAAGCTGCACAACGGAGCGGCACAGGCGACGGTTTCGGGTGCAGTGACGACGTTAGAAGCTTACTCTTCTGGGCTCTCAAGGCTTCGCACTGCAGGGTGTTCAGCGCAGTATGGATTTATCCATCAGGCGGGAGCCAGCAATTTGAGTTTCCGCGCCACCGACTATGCGTACGTGGTCATTGACGCTCCCGGCAATGTTCTTGGAGGTGAAACCCCACCATTGGATTGGGAGCTCAAGCAATTGGGTTCGGGAGCACTTCTTTGGAGCGATTGATTCGTTTTAAGGCTGCAGTAAATCCTGCACTTGCTCGTGAAATGTGTCTACCCACATGCTGTACTGTAAGGCGGATGGGTGGAGCCCATCTTCGGCGACAAGCCCTTCAACTTCGGGCCATTGTTGGGAAATGGTCGTGATGTTGAAATACGCCACGCCGTACGATTCGGTGATCGCCTTGCATGAAGCATTGAAGCCTTCAAGTTCGGTGCTGATTTGCTCTTGATTATTCACTCCGAAAGGAGTGTATCCGTAATCGGGGATGGAGACGACAAAAACACGCCCTTCGCGCTCGCCGGCCGCAGATATGGCGCGCTGCAATAAGTCTTCATATTCGACTTCATATTGCTCGAGTTCAGCGCCTTGGTATTGGTTGTTGACCCCAATCAACAAACTCACCAGATCCCATGATTCATCTTCATAGCTAGAATTGGAGAGTGCTTGACTCAGATTACTTGTTGTCCAACCGGTGGTGGCCAGAATGGTTGCGTCATCGAAGCTTTCGTCGTTCCACGCAGCTTCCAATTTCGCCTGAAGTTGATTGGGCCATCGTTCGGATGGAGCGACAGATTCACCAATGGTGTAGGAATCACCCAAGGCCAAATAGCGCCATGTGGCTCCATTGACTGGACCTGCAAGGGAGGTGGACTCATCGGGTAGTTCAGTCGCATCATCCGGAGCTTTGCAACCGCCCCACGTCATTAGAATGATCGGTAGCAGCAATAGCCGGCTTGTTTGCTTGAATGGTGAGCGAAAGGCTCGCTGCACCTGTACGGCCATCGCGGAACAAAAAGGAAGTGCAAAAGGCTGTGGAGATTGTGGCATGTGGTGTAAATTCGTTGCCTTAGCAAGTAAGCATGAAAAGAAATCGTTTTCAACCGTTGATCGCAACTTTATTGTTGCTCGGAGCAGGAATGGGGGTGTCATTGGCGCAGCAGACCTTGGAGGATGTTCCCTCTCAAACCAATGACAATAAGTTTCGGCAGTTGGGCCAGGAATTGCCCACCCCCAATGTTTATCGGACCGCCTCTGGTGCACCGGGCCATGAATATTGGCAGCAACAAGCCGATTACAACATCCAAGTCACCTTGGACGATGTGAATCAACGCATTGATGGCGAAGAACGCATTCTTTACGTCAACAACAGCCCAGACGAATTGCGCTACATCTGGATGCAACTGGATCAAAATGTACGTGCCTTGGATAGCGATAGCTACAAAATCCGTGAATCCAATCTGGGCAACCGGGAAGGTTTTGGCAAGGTCATGGGATTGGAACCCACGTTTGACGGTGGATTCAAGATTGAATACGTGGGTGACGAGACTGGACGTCCCTTGCCGTATACGATCAACAACACGATGATGCGAATTGATTTGCCCTCACCCATCAAGCCAGGGGGCAACTTTGTTTTTGACATCGCTTGGTTTTACAACATCAATGACCGCATGAAAGACGGCGGCCGGAGCGGCTATGAATACTTCGAAGAAGAAGATAATTACATCTACACCATCGCGCAGTTTTTTCCGCGCATGGTGGTTTATGCCGACAACGAAGGATGGCAGAACAAGCAGTTTTTAGGGAGCGGTGAGTTCACGTTGAATTTTGGAGATTACCATGTGGAAATCACCGTGCCCGAAGATCACGTGGTAGCTTCTACCGGAGTGCTGCAGAACGCGAAGACGGTATTGAATTCTACCCAGCGTAAACGGTTTCAACAGGCGAAGAGTACATATGACCAGCCGGTGATGATTGTCACAGAAGAAGAAGCCCGGGAAAACGAGAAGACCAAGGCTTCAGGAATGAAGACATGGATTTTTGATGCAAAGAATGTGCGTGATTTTGGATGGGCATCAAGTCGAAAATTCATTTGGGATGCCATGGCTGTGAAGGTGGGCGGCGCTTCCCCATTGGCAATGAGCTACTATCCAAAGGAGGGAAATCCACTCTGGGAACAATTCTCGACAAAAGCAGTGGCGCAGACCTTGAAGACTTATTCTGACTTTACAGTAGACTATCCATATCCCGTAGCGATTTCTGTGCACACCAAATGGATCGGTATGGAGTATCCCATGATTTGTTTCAATGGCGGACGTCCTGAGTCAGATGGCACGTATACGGAACGAACAAAGATTGGAATGATCAGCGTCATCATCCACGAAGTAGGCCATAATTTCTTCCCGATGATCATCAATTCCGATGAGCGGCAGTGGACCTGGATGGATGAAGGGTTGAACACCTTCGTGCAGTACCTCACTGAAAAAGAGTTTGATCGAAATTACCCAACGCGCAGGGGACGTGCGCGCGACATTCGCAATTACATGGGGGGAGACAAATCGAGAATCAGTCCGATCATGACCAACTCGGAGTCCATTTACCAGTTTGGCAACAATGCCTATGGCAAGCCGGCTACCGCATTGAACATACTTCGGGAAACGGTCATGGGACGTGATTTATTCGATTATGCATTCAAGGAATATTCGCGGCGCTGGGCATTCAAACATCCCTCGCCAGCAGATTTCTTCCGTACCATGGAAGACGCTTCCGGTGTAGATCTGGATTGGTTCTGGCGCGGCTGGTTTTACACGACCGACCACGTGGATATCGCTATGGACGAAGTGAAATGGTATCAAATTGACACCCAAGACCCGACAGTGGAAGCTGCATTTGAGCGAGAACAAGACAATGCAGAGCCCGCAGATATTTCATTGATGCGTGACGTTGATTTCATTCCGCGCACGTACATCGAAGAAGACGTCTCATTGAATGACTTTTACACGACAACCGATCCCTACCTGGTGCTCGAGTTGGACAAGGTCGAATACACGGAAGCGATGGAGCGATTGTCCGATGAAGAAAGGGCCATGCTTGCAAGTGGTAAGAATTTCTATGAAATCACTTTTCGAAATGAAGGAGGGTTGGTCATGCCCTTGATCGTGCAATTTGAATACGAAGATGGTCGTGAGGAAATTCGACGCATCCCCGCTGAAATTTGGAAAATGAGTGAACCTACCGTCACGAAAGTGTTTGTGACGGATGCACCGGTAACACAGATCACTTTGGATCCGATGTTGGAGACGGCGGATGTGGATATGTCGGACAACTACTGGCCCGCTCGGCCGCAGCCAACTCGTTTTGAATTGTTCAAGTCCGAGGGCCGTTCGCGATGGGGCGCTTCCAGTCAAGAAAACCCCATGCAGCGTGCTCGTCGGAATGCAGAGATGCAGTCTGAGGATGCGGACGATTCAGGGGATTCAGAGTCCGCACCTGAGAAGGACTGATAGCGTACGCAGATTTGAGGCTTCATGTGTGCTCTGCATAGAGCAGGGCGATTGCGCTTGCGCCCAATGCAAGACCGATGATGTTGCGCATGTTTAATTTTTCGCTGAACAAGAGCAGCGAAAAGACAGCGCTCGCGATGATGATTCCTAAGTTGTTAATGGGCATGATGGCACTTTTGTCCAAGCTTACCTTGTCATAGGTTTCCAGCAGAAAGTAAAGCGATCCAAAGTTGATCATCCCAAGGGAAATGCCTCCGAGCCAAGTGTTCTTCCTTTGATACGATGCATTTTGCTCGCGATTGCGGATGATGATGAGCCAAGTCAGGCCGATTGCAAATGCCGTGCTCAGTGGTAGGGAAGGGAACAACAATCGAAACGAAACCTCTTTCATGAACTCGGGTCCTGAAAATGCGGCAAACATGAAATCGATCATTCCGCTTCCGACGAAAATGACCATTGGAATGAGCCAGTTTTTTTCTTTTTTGGTTTGTTCGGGTTTCCAAGAGGAGAGCACAATGGCCGGGATGGAAAGTCCAATCGCAGCCATTTTTTTGAGCGTCACGGTGTCTCCGGGGTCAAAGAGTAGAAAAATGGCGACCGGAATGACCATGCTGAGCTTGGCAGAAATGGAGGTGACTGTGATGCCGTTCTCCTGCGCACTTTTGGCGATCAATTGGAACAGATAGATGAACAAACCTCCAGCGGCCAGTCCCGTGCCAACCCATCGTGGATCAGACTCCCAAGCGCGATGAAACGTTTCCGTGCCTCCTGCCAGCCACCAGCCAAGTGAGCCTGCAACGCCGTAATTGATGACGATGGCCTTCAAGGAATCAATGTTCCACAACTTGAATGCTTGAAACAATAGAAATATTCCTGTGCTAAGGGATATACTAATGAACAGGTAGGAGAGTGGATTCATAGGAATGAGGCGAAGGTAGTCATCCGAAATCGGTCAACCATTGTTTGGATGGAGCGCCCAATTCCATCGATCGGGACCGGCACGACCTGCTGCGGTCTCGTGCTCAGGAGGGATGGCATTCTTAGGCCATTCGGGTGCTTTTAACCCGCTTTTCATTTCGTTCGGTGCAGTCCATACTTTCAATTCATCCCAAACATTTTCTTGGAGAAATTGCTGCAAGGTTCGCGCGCCTCCTTCGACCAATATGCTTGAAATCCCATGTTTCTTCCAAAGCTTGCCTAAAAGTATTTTCAGGCCCGATTCCGGATTCCATGGGCATATTTCTGATGCACGGGATAAGGACGGCTCTTTCACGATGTGAATGATGGAATCTTCACCTTGTCGTCGCATCAATGGATGGCCAATTGGCAATCTTCCGTTTGGATCGATTACGATGGCTTTTGGCGACCTTCCTCGGCTATGCCGTACATTCAATTGTGGTTCATCGACAAGTGCTGTTTCGACACCAATGACAATTCCCATTTCTTCTGCGCGCCAAGCATGTGTCATGGCTCGTGATGCATCACCTGTGATCGCGACTCCGCCGCTGCCCTGTGCGCGTTCTGCGGCGTTTCGGGGGTCCATGAACCCGTCCCGCGACTGTGCCCATTTTAAGACGGCATAGGTGCGATCTTTCTCCACATTGCAAAAAAACCGCCTGTTTTGCCATTGGACTTCTGATTCAAGGCAGCCCGTTTCGACGCGGATCCCGGCCTGTTTCAAACGCTCAATTCCGCCACCGCTGACACCGGGATTGCAATCCGCCGTGCCGATGAGGACTCTTTTTGGTCGAATCGATTCAATGAGCGCAGCGCAGGCTGGGGTTTTGCCCACGTGATTGCATGGTTCCAATGTGACGTACCAGGTGCTATTGGGCAGATGGTTGAGGTCGTTGGGGGCGATTGAGCGATGCGCATTGACTTCGGCGTGTGATTCGCCAAATTTTTCATGCCAGCCTTCTCCGATGATTCGTCCTGATTCGTCCGTGATTACGCATCCGACCTTGGGGTTGGGTGCGGCGTAACCCGCTCCCCGCTCCGCGAGTTCAATCGCTTTCCGCATGAACGCTGCGTCTTCCGTGGACCAATGGGTCATTCGCTTGTAGCTTCCAATGTATTCTTGAGTAGCATGGCAATGGTCATGGGGCCAACACCTCCAGGAACCGGAGTGATGTGACCGTTCCAATCCTTCTCCAGTAGATGCATTGCGACATCACCCGTAAGCCGTGATCCTGATTTGCGGGTGGCGTCTTCGATTCGGTTGATGCCTACATCAATGACTACCGCACCGGGTTTGATCATGTCAGGCGTCACAAAGTGGGCACGGCCAATCGCAGCGATCAAGATATCAGCAGACCGCGTGATTTCTTCCAGATTTTGGGTGCGTGAGTGGCACATCGTGACCGTGCAGTTGCCGGGATTGGCATTGCGACTCAATAGCAATGTAATGGGCGTTCCGACAATAGCGCTGCGACCCAATATAACAGCATGCTTTCCCTCAGTTTCAATTCCGTAGCGATCTAGCAATTCAATGATTCCAGAGGGAGTTGCAGGTGCAAAACAAGGAAGTCCAATGCTGAGCTTACCCGCATTGATCGGGTGGAATCCGTCTACATCCTTGACAGGTGAAACGCACTCAAGAATAGCTTGGGCATCAATGTGGTCAGGAAGAGGAAGTTGCACAATGAATCCGTCGATGGTCGAATTCTCGTTGAGTTTTTCAACCTCCTGTTTAAGTTCTTTTTGATCAATTGTCTCCGGCAAGTCTACCAATGTGCTTTCAAATCCGACATATTCGCAAGCCTTAATTTTGTGGCCGACATAGGCTCGGCTTGCGGGATTGTTTCCAACGATGATCGCTGCGAGATGCGGTCTTTTTAATCCATTTGCGATGCGCCCAGCTACGACTGCCTTCAGTTCGTCTTGAATGGCGATGGAGGTCGCCTTTCCGTCTATAATTTGCATAGTGCTGTTGGCTGTTTTATTTATTGAAAGAAGACAAGTTGGCCATACGACTTCGCTTGCCACCTTTTCCCTTTGTCATGACCTGCATCATTTTTTTCATGTCTTGAAATTGCTTGAGTAAGCGGTTGACTTGCGGCACATCGGTTCCAGATCCTCTGGCAATTCTGTTCTTGCGATGGGAATCAATGAGCTCGGGTGTGGCCCTTTCTTGTGGTGTCATGGATTGAATGATGCATTCCACCTGTTTGAAGGAATTGTCATCCAACTCAATTCCTTTTAATGCCTTGGACATGCCCGGGATCATGCTCATCAGATCTTTTACATTGCCCATCTTTTTGAGTTGTTGGATTTGGCTCAGAAAGTCTTCCAGATCAAATTTGTTCTTTCGGATTTTCGCCTCCAATGCTGCGGCTTCCTTCTCAGAAATAACTTCTTGCGCTTTTTCCACCAAAGACACGACATCACCCATACCCAGAATGCGGTCAGCCATTCGGTTGGGGTGAAAGGTGTCTAAGGCCTCCATTTTTTCACCCACGCCCACAAATTTGATCGGCTTACCAACGACGGAATGAATGGCCAATGCGGCACCTCCGCGCGTATCACCGTCTAATTTGGTGAGGATAACACCAGAGAAATCAAGCGCTTCGTCAAATGATTTAGCCGTTCGAACAGCGTCTTGTCCGGTCATCGCATCCACAGTGAATAGGATTTCTGACGGTTGGACAATATCGCGAACGGCGATGATTTCAGCCATCATGACTTCGTCAATGGCCAACCGTCCGGCGGTATCGAAAATTACCGCATTAAAGCCATTGGCCTTGGCATGTGTCAGTGCGTTTTTGGCAATGTCCGGAGCATCTTTGCTGTCAGGTTCCGCATAGACTTCTATTCCGATGGATTCCCCCAAAACTTTCAATTGATCAATCGCTGCAGGTCGGTGCACATCACATGCTACGAGAAGTGGTTTTTTACCATGTTTCGATGCCAGCAGTTTTGCGATTTTTCCAGAATGGGTCGTTTTTCCAGCTCCTTGAAGACCAGCCATTAAGACGGTGAATGGGCTGCCGCTAGGTTTGAACTCAGCAGCTGCAGTTCCCATCAAATCTGTGAGCTCTTGATGGGTGATTTTGATCAGCAGTTGACTCGGTTTGATGGAGGTCAATACTTGCTGTCCAATCGCTTTTTCTTTCACTCTTTGGGTGAAGCTTTTGGCGGTCTTAAAGTCCACGTCAGCATCGAGTAGTGCCTTGCGAACTTCTTTCAGGGTCTCCCCAACATTTACCTCTGTGATTTGGCCGTGGCCCTTGAGGACTTGAAAGGCGCGATCAAACCGTTCTTGGAGATTTTCGAACATTGTTTTTTTTTGCAAATTTAAACCCTGAAGCGTTGTATTTTCACGTTATCGAAGGTTCGCTGAATAGGGTTTTTTACTCGATTGAATTATTTTTCTTATCGATGTGCTTGTTTCTATGCATGATATTTCGTAATTTTCGAAAGCTTAACCTAGGAACAATGCAGACGAAATTCTACTTCCTGCTTGGATTGCTTGTCGGTTTGACGGCATATTCAAGCTCTTCAGTCGCTCAAACGGCGTGCTTTGGCTACGATTCAGCAGCGCAAGCTCCTGATGGCTTTCAACTACATGTTGAGACTTACGCAACGTTTGACGGCACCGAATCTTCACCCGAAGTTGCCGCCTTGGCAGGATCTTCAACCTACAGAGTCTTCTTGGAAACTCCTTCCGCGGCAGATTACGTTGTTGGAGTCTCTACAGATGGCGCATCGGGTATTGTCGAACTGACCACGAGCTCTTCATTTTACATGAATGAGTTTGGTGGCATTACAGTGAACGACATCAACCCAGGATTGTTTGCGTTCTTCCCAGAACTTGAATTCGATAGCTATGTAACACTTGGTCTGTCTTCTGAGGCGGAAGGTGCTCAATCTTCCGTTGAGCTCGCAGGAGAAGGTTCTTGGGGACCTTCCTTCCTAGCAGGAGGAAATCTGAGTATCAATGGTGACAATTCGTCTGCTGGTGATGGTTGGTCCGTGCCGGCTGGCGCTACCAATGGCTTTGCTGGAGATGACAACCTCATCATGCTCGCACAGGTCACTACTGACGGTGATCTAAACGGTTCGTTCAATGTTCAGCTCATCGCGGATGGTGGTGATGGTTCTACCATGAGCTATCAGTTTGCCTTTAGCAGCGAATTGTGCGGATGTACAGACGCGCAAGCAATCAACTTTATGCCGACTGCAACGCAAAATGATGGATCATGCATTTTCCTAGGATGCACGGATGCAACTGCTTGTAACTATGATGCGAATGCGAATGAAGAGGATGGTACGTGTGATTATTGCTGCTTGACGGTTGAATCGGACAACAGCGCTTATGGATTGGAATTGGATTTGCACGATGCAAGCGGTATTCCTGGTTTGCGCACATACCGTTTGTACGTAACAACGGAAAACGCAACGGATGAGATTTCTGCCGTTACAGGTTATTCCAGCGAAACTCCATTGTCAGTCAATACCACAACAGAATTTTTCCAATTCCAAGGAGGTGGCGCCGGCGTCACTCCAAACGCGTGGAACTCAATGTTTGGAACGTTGCCTGGTTTTGAAGCAGGAGCGTTTGACTCCTATGTGACCATTGGTTTGACGGAAACGGCGAATTTGGACGCGGGTGAAACAGCCATTGAGGTGGTCGAAGATCTGTCCAACGACGAAGGAACGGATACATGGATTGCTGACTTTGAGGCAGGAGGAAACATTTCCACAAGCAACGCAGCGGGCGGTGGTTGGTTTGTTTATCCTGGTTACTCGAATGCAATTGCCGGTGACGACAACCGCGTGTTAATAGGACAGTTCACAACAGACGGATTGATGAGCGGTGGCATGTTCGTACAAGTGTTCCCTGAAGGCGAGCAAAACGAGAGCATTGAATTTTACATGACATTCTCCGCACCGGCTTGCGCTTGTACGGACGAAACAGCTTGTAACTTCGATCCTAGCGCCCTTTGGGATGATGGTTCTTGCCAAGACGGTCCAGAGTATTGGGGAGAGAACATCACTTGTGATGGCGATTGCTTGAACGACGCTGATGGAGACTACGTTTGCGATGAAGATGAAATCGAAGGTTGCTTGAATCCTGATGCATGTAACTACGTGCCAGCAGGCACCGTCACAGATCTGGTTGACTGTATTTTCCCTGAAGAGTTCTTGACTTGCGCGGGCGATTGCATCAATGACGTTGATGGCGACGGAACGTGCGATGAAAACGAACTGGGTGGATGTACTGATGCAACCGCCTGCAACTACGACGAAACAGCTACAGAAGAGAATGGTACGTGCACGTACCTCGAAACGATCTCGCTTGGCGAAGGATTGGGAGACGTCATCGTCTATGATTGTGACAACGTCTGTTACAATGATGCTGACGGAGATGGTGTTTGCGACGAACTTGAAGTTCCAGGTTGCACAGACGAATCTGCCTGCAATTATGATGGAACATATACTGAAGAAGACGGTTCATGCGATTACTGCTGTGCAGCCACAGCTTCCGTAGAAGGCTATAACATTTCAATTGAAGCGGTTCAAGAAACACCCAATGGAACACAGTACCGCATGTATGTTGAGACTCCAAACGCAACCGACATCTTGAGCGCGGTTGTTGGTGATGCTGCGAATCCAACTTACATTTTGAGCACGCAACCTATTTTCCGAACAGGAGTCAATACTGAGGTTACTGCGAACGTAATGAATCCGGCGTTCTTCCCAATATTCCCAAGTTTGGAATGGGAAAGCTGGGTAACCATCGGAATTGAAAACAACATGATCTCTGCAGATGAGTCATTGGTTTCCTTGGTTCCTGAAACTACCGACTGGGTGGCCAATTTCAATGCCGGAAATGGTGTGACCATGGAAGGAGCCTTTGGAGATGGATGGTACACTCTTTCGAATGTTACCAATGGCCTTTCGGGTGATGATCAGCGCGTGCTTGTGGGTCAGTTTACCACAGAAGGAATTTTGAGCGGGCAGATTTTCGTTCAAATGTTCCCAGAAGGTGACTCGGATAACGCAATTGCTGTTCACTTGCCATTTGGCTACTCAACAGACGATGCAGAAGCACCTGTGTTTACATATGTACCTGCGGACATGTCTCAGAGCTGCTCTGACGCGCATCCAACAGAAATGGCCGTGGCGGTTGATGAAGGATGTTTCCCGGATGCGGTTGTTACCGTTTCAGAGGAGATTACAGATGCTGACTGCGGTTATACGCTGACGCGAACATTCACTGCAACGGATGCATTTGGAAATAGTGCAACAGCAACCCAAACGGTTCAATTGCTGGACTCTGAAAACCCTGTGGCAGTTGCGCAAGCGGATTTCTCAGCGCAATGTTCGGAGGACCTGACTCCTGGAGCAGGTTCAGCAGAATACCCAACGGATTCCTATGACAATTGCGCAAGCGAGCTGGATTACAGCTATGTTGATGCGCCGTTCACGCCAGGTTTCGATCTTACGGGTTCGACTGCTGACTTCAGCACGGAAATGGGCTTCAACTTTGGAGGGCCATTCGGGGCTTCCCTGTTCCTTGAGGCGAACGGTGTTACCATCGGCGCTGGGGCAGAATTGACTTATGATGACTTGACTTCAAACAATGCGGATCACCGCGGAGCAATTGCAGTTGACATTGATGGTTCTACGATCAACCTCAGCGTTGAGGGTACTGGTGGATTCCCATTTGCATATGACTATGCACACGTGAACATCACGAACATATCGTCAGACGATATTGCATCGGTTACGATCAATACAAATGGAATTGCTGACGGTGCGGATGTTTCCGTATCGACTACAAGCAATAGCATTTCCATCTCATGGACAGGCAATGCGATTTATGCGGATGGAGATGCTGCAACAGCCTCTTTGGATAGCCCGTCAACGTGCCTCGAAAACGGCGGAGTGATGCGTACATGGACTGTGACAGATGACTGCGGAAATGCGGACACAGCCGTTCAGTACATCACAATCATTGACACCGAAGGGCCAACCTTCACCTCTACACCGCAAAACATTGAATTGAATTGCAACGATGAGATTCCGATGGGAAGCCCTGCAGCCGAAGACTGTTCAGCGGTAACAATGTCCGAAGCGGTTGACGTAATCAGTGAAGGCTCTTGTGGCACCAGCTACACCATCCACCGCACGTGGACGGCGACAGATGAGTGCGGAAACGCTTCAGATTACACGCAAACAATCATGGTGACAGACCAGGTTGCACCAACCTTTACTTCGTTCCCTGCAGATGTGACTTACACCTATGGAGAGGACATGGAAGAAGTTGCACCTACTGCAGAAGATGATTGCAACGAGGTGACCATTGATTACAGCGATTCAGCAGACAACAGCAATATTGAAATCACCGTTATCACACGAACGTGGACGGCGACTGACGCTTGTGGCAATAGCACTTCTCAAGATCAAATCATTACAGTGAATGAAATCTTGGGTTGCACTGATGCAGGTGCTTGCAACTACAATGATGGCGCTTCCTACGACGATGGAAGTTGTGATTTCTGCTCCTGTGGATCAGGAGGAGAGGCCGGATTTGGTCTTGAATTGGAATTGGTCGAAACGCAGGACGGAAGCATTGAAGGCCTGAGCGCTGGAATGAGCACGTACCGAGTGTATGTAACAACCCCATCAGCGGCCGACTTTGTAAGTTCTGTCTCAGGTGATGAGACGAACCCGGCATTCTTGCGATCGACAACAAGTTTCTACCAAAATCCTTTTGGAGGACTTACACCTGACAACATCAACCCATTGTTCTTCACGGTTGTGCCGTCCTTGAACTATGACAGCTGGTTGACCATTGGAATCGATGGTGTTGCGGAAGCTGGCGAGAGTGCAATTTCAGTTGTGCAAGCACCTGAAGATAATTGGATCAGCACATTCAATGGTGGCGGAGATTTGGAATTGGATTCTTTCTTCGGTGGTTCATGGTTCGCATTGATCACTGCAAACAACGGTTTTGCAGGTGACGACCAACGCGTATTGGTTGCGCAGTTGACCACGGATGGAGATGTAAGCGGACAGTTATATGTTCAGGTCTTCCCGAATGGCGACCAATCCCTTGACACCTACCTCACCTTGAGTTTCGGTGGCAATGAATGCGGTTGCATGGATGAAACAGCTTGTAATTACAGCGCAGTTGCCACTTATGATGACGGATCATGTGCCTATCCAGCCCTAGGATACGATTGTGATGGGGAATGTGAAGGCGATGAAGACGGTGATGGAGTATGCGACGCGCTGGAAATCTTCGGTTGTACCATAGAAGGAAACTGCAACTATGACCCTGCGGCCACTGAATTGGATGAATCGATGTGTGCGGTTTCACCATTCTGCATCGGTTGTAATGACGAGGCAGCATGTAACTTCAACCCGAATGTTATTCCTGAGCCAAACTTCAACGACGGTTCTTGTACATACCCTGAGGAAGGGTTCAATTGCGACGGCGAATGCCTTGATTACAATGGTGATTTGATTTGCGATATCCTCCAAGGATGTGGTGATGAGTCAGCATGCAATTATGAGGACGTTGAGTATCCATCGCTCGATTTCTGTGACTTCTGCAGCTGCTTGAATGTGAGCACGAGCCATGAAGGATATGGAGTTGACGTGGAGTCAATGGCTTCGAGCATTGAAGGCCTCACAACGTACCAAGTGTTCGTTACTACAGCGAACTCCACGGACGTTTTGAATGCCATCTTGGGCAACAACCAAAATCCAATTGTTTTGGCTGCGTCTAGCCAGATTTACCAAAATATCCAAGGATCATTCTTGCCTTCAGCTCCTGAGCTGTTTGGATTCTATCCAATGTTGACGGCTGACTCGTATGTTACCATCGGTGATAATACACCAGCAACAGTAATTGACCTTCCACCCGTTGATACTGGTGGATACCCAACATGGGTCAACGAATTCGAAAACGGTGATAACATTGTAATCGATGACGTGATTGGAAGCGGATGGTACATCAACGCGGACAACATGGACGCTCAGTATGGCTTGGCAGGTGATGACAACCGCGTATTGGTTGCACAAATCACGACTACAGGAACCATTCACGGTGAGTTGTTCGTTCAGATCTTCCCTGAAGGATTGTCTGCAGGTAACACCATGTACATTTCCCTATCATTTGGTAGTGACAACTGCGGTTGCACTGATGAAACAGCTTGCAACTACAGCGAAGAGAACTACGAAGACGATGGAAGCTGTGACTATCCAATCGATGGAGAAGGGTGCAATGCGTGCCTGTATGATCAGCAGCCACCGGTTATGGTTTCTTCTGAGGATTACACAACAGAGTGCTCAAGCGTTGACTCTGATATCCGCGAGCCTTTGGTTGTTGACGAATGTGATCCTGTTTTGGACGCCACTTTTGTGGATGCCATCACATCAGGTGATTGCGATGGTGATTATACCATTGTTCGAACATGGACATTTGCAGACAATGCAATGAACACGGTTTCAGTCGATCAGACCATCACGGTCGTCGACACAACGGCTCCAACGTTCACGGCACCTGCAGACACGGATGTAGCTTGTACAGATGACACCAGCGATTTGACCATTACGGGCGATGTCGAAGATGCGGCTGACGCTTGCAGCTCTGCAGTTATCGTAGGCTACACAGACGCTGCTGGCGACGACAACTGCTTTGGTGGAGACGTGATTGTTCGAACATGGACGGCAACTGACGACTGTGGCAACATGAGCTCTGCGGTTCAAATCATCACATTGGTGGATGCCGTTGCTCCATACTTCACTTCTGTTCCAGCAGACGTTGACCTCGAATGCGGCGATGACCTTCCAATGGACATGGCCACTGCTGAAGATGTATGCTCCGGCGCTACGGTCACAATGGCCGATGTCGAGAGCGATGCGAATTGCACGGGAATGGCAGTGATTATACGAACATTCACGGCAACTGACGGATGTGGAAATTCATCCACTGCAGTGCAGACCATCACACGTGTAGATACTCAAGCACCATCGGGTACAGTAATGGACGCTGAAGTATCGTGTGATGAATACGATGCAACTGCAGCGTATGGATCTTATGAGACTTCTGATAATTGCATGAGTGATG
>Ga0209534_10000433_pt1 | contig 49060 bp, 23 predicted proteins | sample COG_07_FD_184751 | JGI IMG/M metagenome (GOLD analysis project Ga0209534, IMG submission 184751) | Pelagic Microbial community sample from North Sea - COGITO 998_met_07 (SPAdes) (version 2) | ecosystem: Environmental > Aquatic > Marine > Neritic zone/Coastal water | place: Helgoland, sampling...
ATCATTGTATTCATCATTCGTGCACATAGTTCACAATAACTTTCATTGTATCGTAAATTGGTTTGTTGCAATTGAAATAACTTTTGTATTGTTTCTTCTTCTTTCTGCAATAAATAATCAGAAATAGAGAGAAAGTCCAGCCCTAAATTATGACACGTTTCATGAAGAAATACTTTAAAGTTTTCCTCTTTACGGAAAATGTAAATACTGGTCTGCACATTGCAACTTGTAGTAAATGCTGTATTGATGTGTTCCCGATCCAACACATTCATTGACCCTCCTTTAGGCAATTGCTTTTTTCTCTCAATGTCGTAGAAATAAATATTCACTTCTTTCGAACAAGTTTCTATGACAAATGGATTGACAAAAAGAATCCACATGATAATTCTCTCAATTCGAGATTTAGGGATTTCTTTTGTATTTAGGCAAATGTGAATTGTAAATTTACGATTTACACATGTGAGAGAAAACTGTAGAAAATGGTTGCAAGACGTTATGATCTCATTTTGTATGGCTGTAGGAATATATGAATAATTGGAACCTTTAGGGATTTCGGATAGCCAGGTATATCGAACAGTCGACAATGCTTGTTTAGCCTTTTGTTTAGCAGCAATCAATTGTTTTACAATCAAATTCATATGTAATTTAACGGCTTTATCAAAATGAATAGCCGGTAATTGTCTCAAAATATAAGAATCCTTTGCTTGTGCCAATTCTTGAATGATTGTAGCAAAATCATTTTCTACTGTTAACTTTGGCAATTGTTTTCTTTTCATAAAAAATATTCGATTTATTATAAAATAGGTTTATACAATATTGTGTCGACATACTGGACAATGTGTATTTCGAGAGAACCAACGTTGTAAAGACGTCCATTTGAAAATATGACGACAATGTCTTATTTGACAAAGTTCTTCTCCATATTCGAAATCTTCTAAAGTAATTGGACAACGTGTATCCGAAACACGAGAAGATGTGTCGTCATTATAAGTAAACACTTCAGTTGCTTCATAGATTTGAGTAATGGTTGGAAATATTGGTTGTGATTCTTGTTGTAAAGGGACGGAAATCCCTTGGATTTCAAAATGACCAGGGGTGCGCTCAATCATTTCCTGTAAAGAAATAGGTAAACTATGGAAAATCGTTTGAGCAAGGTCGGGTTGTTGTCTATTGACTGTCGGAGATGTCTGAGAATTGGAAGCTGCAGTAGTAGGAAATGTAAATACTGGGCGTGGGGGGGATACAGGGCGTGTTTCGCGATAAGACAAAACGGCTAAAATCGAATTGGCCATTCGATTGAACTGATTCATATTATGATGGTATTGTCTTATATTGTTGTGATAACGAGTCATATTATCCATCCAATCCATAACAAAATCATGAAGACGGTCACGTTGATGTTGTTGTGGTGGTGGTGGTGGTGGTGGTGTGATTGGTGTCTCAAAAAATATATTTCTACTGCTATTATTGCTAAAGGATGGCCCACTTGGAGGAAGAGTAGTAGAAGAATATCCAGGGTCTATATTGGTCAAAGGTGGAACCATTCCATTTGCAGAACCATCTGATACGGTGGCCAGATTGGTAGCAGAACCAGAAATATCCGTGTTTGAGGATTGTTGTATAATAGAATGAAGTGCATCCTCTATTATTTGATTCCAAGTGTCTGAATTCGTGTTTCGATTCATGAAATAAATAGAATGAAAAATAGAATAGTAGACAACTAAATTATTGTTACAGTAAGTATACATACTAAATACAACAAATAGACGTAAATGGACGTAAATAGTATATTTTAATTCCTAAAACTCAAATATACGGAAAATGGAAAATGCGCCTAAAGGAATTATGAATTTAGGGAATACTTGTTATTTTAATGCCTGTGTGCAAATTTTAGCACAATTGGAACCATTATGGGATATCATGCAAAAGTATAATGACAGTAGAAATATAAGTTGTATCGAAACTCCTTTATGGAAACATTGGAGAGAAACGATGTTTATTATGAAATCGGCCACTCAGAGCGGTAATCGTGAAGCACTTTATCCTACAGGTCTTTTTACTGCCGTTCAAACCATTAGTAAACAAAAGAAGTTGCCATTTCTCCAAATGAAAATGCAAGAAGATGTCTCGGAATTCATGCAATTCTTTTTTCAAAGTCTTCATTTTTGTATTGCTCAACAAATGAATATTTCCATCCAAGGACAAGTGGCCAATGCAATTGACAATGATGCATTAGAAGTATGCAAATATTTGAAAAGTCTTTATGAAAAAGATGGATACTCGGAAATCCTAAATATGTGTTCTGGAGTAGTGGTCCATTATATTGATCCTTTAGCCAATATGTCATCTACGGTTCACCATAGCATATCTCCCGATACATTTACCATTTTGAATTTACCCATTCCCTTTAGAGAAACCATAAATTTATATGATTGTTTCAATTGCTTTTGTGAAAAAGAGATGTTGCTAAAAGAAAATAGTTATTATAATGAAAAAACTCGCCAAAAAGAAGAGGCCGTAAAATACACTTGCTTTTGGAGTTTTCCTAAAGTTCTCTCCATTGGATTAAATCGATCTACTTACGATGGGAAAAAAAGAACGGAACTCATTCATTTTCCTCAAGTATTGGATTTATCTTCTTACAGCACTGGATACAAAAGACGTGAAAACGTGTATGACTTGATTGGTATTTGCAATCACAATGGGACTGTAGAAAATGGTCATTATACTTGTTTTGTGAAAAAAGACGAAAAGTGGTATTTTTGCAATGACACACAGGTTCAAATTGTAGAAAATCTGAACTATTTAGAAACCCCATATGCATGTTGTCTCGTATATGTGAAAAAAAATAATGTTGTATAATATATCGCACAAGTGGAGAGAAAAAATCATATGAATAAAAATAGATTGCAAGATAATTTTACTACTGTAGAGAGATTCGAAGAATCCTCTTCTTCTTCTACGGATGAATCTACTGATAAAAACACCAAAACTAATACACAAGTAGTCGATTTTGTCTCACAAATATTCAGCAATTCGGGTTTGATGTTTTTAGGACTCATTGTGGTCATTTATTTAGTCGTTTTTGTTTTTTTCGGAATGTATTTACGGAGAAATGAAGAAACGGGTCCAGATGAAACCATCCGTCGAACATTTGACTTTGCAATATTTGGATTCTTGTTTGTCTATGGTCTTTATAAATATGTTCGATTGGATGAAGCCACAAAGGATAACTTACTCAAAGCAGGAACCCAAAAGTTGATTGAATTTTACGATGATCCATTGACATTATTTTCGACCATGTTGTTTGTTACTGGATTTTATTTAATAGTCTTTCTACTGCGTGTTCCCATGGGTCGTAAACCATTTTCGGTCTTATTGGTAGAAGCAGTAGGATTATTCTTTTTAGCGACTTTAGTGATTCACAATTGCCTAAAGTATTTCTTTGAAGTGGATTTATTGCAAGAATTGAGAGACCCCAAGTGGCAGGAATATATTGATCCTACGGCCACCGAAAGTGATGTAGCAGTAGATGGAAGTGGAAATGAAATTGATACAACGGAACCTCCAGTTAAAGACCCCGAAGTGTTCAACTTGAGTAATAACTTATATACCTACGATGATGCTCAAGCGATTTGTCGTGCTTATGATTCTCGTTTAGCTACTTATGATGAAATTGAAGCTGCATACGAAAATGGAGCAGAATGGTGTAACTATGGATGGTCAGCGGACCAAATGGCCTTTTTTCCTACTCAAAAAGGAACCTGGCAAGAATTGCAACAAAGTGAAAAACACAAAAATAGTTGCGGCCGACCGGGAGTCAATGGAGGATACTTTGCAAACCCGAATATTAAATTTGGTGTGAATTGCTTTGGTGTGAAACCAGACCCAAAAGAAAATGATTTATCTCTCATGGAAACCCGTAAAGACCGCCCTTATCCTCGAACGGAAGAAGAAAAGAAGATGGATGAGTTAGTGGAATATTGGAAAGAAAATTCACAAGATACTCTACGAGTGAGTGGGTTCAATCGAGACAAGTGGTCGCGTTACTGAAGGGGGATTACATCCCCCTAACCCCCTGCTCCGCGTAATGCTGAAGGAATGGGAGATGTTATCCCCCCTACCCCCCTGCTCCGCGAAATGCTGAAGGAATGGGGGATTACATCCCCCTAACCCCCTGCTTCGCGAAATGCTGAAGGAATGGGGGATGTTATCCCCCACACCCCCTGCTCCGCGAAATGCTGAAGGAATGGGGGAGTTGTTATGGGGGCTCGCTTCGCTCGCCCATATAAATCACAAGATGTAGAACCAGGGGAGGTGTATTCATATTCTTCTACAGGAAAATCCCTGGATAAAAAATACAGTAGAAAAATATTATTTTTGCACTGTAAGTAAACCCCTATATAAGCATTACGCGGTTCAGGGAGTTAGGGGGATGTAATCCCCCTAGAGTATTTGTAAAAAGACAGCAATTGCATATGCTCATCTACTAATTCTTGCAATAGTTCTTCTTTATAATAAATTAAATCCACTGGAAAAAAGGTGTCACACAACACACAATTATGAATTTGTGTGACATAAAAAGTATCAATATAAGGGGCGAATAATCGATATATTTCCGCTCCACCAATAATAAAAACGTCATCAAATACTCGGTCAAGTAATAAAATATTATCTATATTGGATTCTACTACAATATCCGCGTCATACAAATCGGATATAGAAGCATCTCGTGTAAATACATAATTTCGTCGCATTTTTAAAGGACGTTGGTTCATACTATCGAATGTTTTTCGGCCCATGACAACTGCATTGTTACCATTTCCAATTGTCATTTTTTTAAAGTAATCCATTTCTACTTTGGACTTCCAAGGCAATTGATTGACATTGCCGATTCCGCCTAAATCATTTATACACACAATGGCTTTCATTTATTTATACAATAGAGGGGGATACATCCCCATACCCCCTGCTTCGCGAAATGCTGAAGGAATGGAGAGTCCTGGTGGGGAGCCCATATAAATCACAAGATATAGAACCAGGGGATGTGTATCCATATAGGGGCTCCCATCCTTAAAACCATATTCTTCTACAGGAAATCCCTGGATAAAAAATACAGTAGAAAAAATATTATTTTTGCACTGTAAGTAAACCCCTATATAAGCATCACGCGAAGCAGGGGGCTATGGGGGATGTATCCCCCAGGGAGATGAAATCCCCCTACTATTGAGAAATGTAACCATAAAGAGAACTTACTTCGCTGTCTGATAATATTTTATCATAAACACGAACATCATTGAGATAAAATCCCCCATATGTTTGCGGGTTGCTTAGATTGCCATACCCACCTATAATATACTGTTGTATATCCAAAGTGCTATTTGAATAGGTTGTTTCCTTAACTCCATTAATATATATATTTCCACTACTGCTGCTACCGTTATTATCATAAGTTATACAAAAATGAATCCACTCATCATAAATAGCAATTGGATTTCCAGTATACATATTAGGACTACCAGAAGCGTTATACACTACTATTTTTTCAGTCGTTCCGGCTCCGATAGAGTTCAAACCAGTTTGAACTGAATGATAAACACTGGTAGTATGAAAACCTACTAATCTTGTCCAGCTACCGATTGTAGCTGATGTTCTATAAAAGTATGCCGAAAATGTGCATGAATTAGTGGGTAAACTCGCTGGTAAAGATATTGCTGCTCCAGTTTTTGGAACAAGATAACAAGGACGCCCGCCAATATTTGTTTCGTAAGTCAAAGTTCCCTTTATAGTGCCGTTAAGACTTGAATTTACCAAATTCGTTAAGGATGAACCACTTATGTTGTTTGTAGTAGAATCGGTATGATAACTTAATTGGTCTGTTACATCAGCAAAAGAACCATATCCCATACTTGTAGCCCCGCTACTGAAATAATACAATGCGGTTGAACCCGTATAATCCAGTCTCGTATATGCTCCAGGTTGTCCTGGGGTTCCTACTACAGTTACACCTGTATTGTATAAATTAGATGTATCATCTATTGTAGTGCCAAATAAGATTGGATAACCAGCATTGGATTCATCCGATTGGTCAAATACATAGCTTTCTCCGTCAGTGAAAGTAATTTGAGGCTTAGATTGGGCACCAGAACCAGTATCAATGAAGAATACTTCATTGGAAACAGTTACTGTGTATGAATCGGTGATGGTAGTAGTGATTGTTCCTTGTATTAAACCCGCGTTCATTGACGGGAAAGAATTATATGATTGCGGCCAAATTTTAATGTATCGGGCTAAAACAGGAGTAGTAAAAGTAAAATCGATGTTTCCTGGTGTAGCCGTACTTGAAGAGTCAAATAGAGCACCATTATCAACATTGCTATATGTGGAACCGTCGCTACTATAATCAATTGTTACTGCTTTTACATATTGACCATAAGTGCCACGTGGTCTTAATCTGAAACCAACAATACCAATTTCACTTCCGCAATCAATTGTCATATATGAATTAGGGGTTCCACTGTCTATATTAGACTTACCAGTGGGTGATAATGCCCAACACAGAGTAGCATTACTGATTGTAGAATCATTTAAATTTGCACCATCAGGCCCACCCCCAGGGTAATAATCAGAATATGTCCGGTTTGTGTTGTGCGGGTCTATATTAGTATGCGGTGTAGTAATAGTGGTAGTGGTAGATGTTGTCACGGCTCCTTCTATTAATCCTGCTCTCATGGCTATAAAACCATTCGATTCTTGTATAGCAGTTGGTGTAATTTTGATGTATCGAGCTAAAACAGGAGTAGCAAAATTAAAATCTGCATATCCTAATGTAGCTGTAGAATCAAATACAGCACCATTATCAACATCATTGTATGTAGTGCCATCACTACTATATTCAACTGTTAATTTTGCAACATAATGATTTGGATAACTTGGACGTCCTTGTATTCTTAAGCCCACAATACCAATCTCACTTCCACAATCAATTGTCATATAAACCGCATTAGCAGTTCCAAGTTTGGAGGCAGAGTTTACATCTGCAATCCAAGAATAAGTGCTATCATATGTTGAATCATCAGTAGTGCCAGTGTAAACACTAGAATGGTATCGCGAACTATTGGGTGGGTTTATATTAGTATGCGGTGTAGTAATAGTGGTAGTGGTAACAGTAGCTTCCACATACCCCATTCCCGCATTCGTATTCTCAAAGTAATACACTGCTCCTCCAGTATAATCACTCGGCAAGTTCAATTGAATTAGAGTTCCACTCTGACTCACATAAGGAGAACTTAAAATCGTGTCAGCATTATCTATTTCCGTTCCAAATACCAGAGTATATCCAGTCATGCTACTATCACCTACATCAAAGAAGGCATTATCACCAGCATTAAAGGATAAATCAGGTTGGTTATAAGAAATGTCCTCTCCTGGTGCTTGTATGGAAAATACATTATTTCCAGCCCAGTTTTGAACCACTTTGACAGTATAGACTTCAGAAAATCCCATATCTGGAGCCTCACTACTGAAATAAACCAATGGACCAGTGAAACCAGCACTGAGATCTAAAATAGTATAAGCTCCAGCTTGCCCAGGTGTTCCTACTGTAGTCACACCATCGGTAAAATAAGGTGCAGCATCATCAGCAGTTTCATCAAATACAATCGGGTAACCAGCATTGGTAGTATCATATTGATAAAAGTAGTATTTAGTATTGGCTGTAAAAGTAACAACTTGGGGAACTGAATTCAAGTAGAACTTAGGAGGTGTGTCTGCAACAGTGACATTATAACTAATGGTATTTGGAGCATAACCCATACCTGGAATAATATTGTTGTAATAATACAAAGCACCAGTAGTGCCAGTATAGTCGATTCTCGTATAAGCACCCGCTTGTCCTGGAGTTCCTACTACAGTAACACCTGTAGTGTATAAAGAAGAAGACTCGGGTGAAGTGCCGAAGACAATAGGAAATCCAGCATTGGAAGGGTCCGATTGGTCGAATACATAGGTTTCTCCATTGGTGAAAGTGATATTATCTTTGGAAACACCATCAATGACAAATACACCGTTGGCTACTGTTACTTGATATGAGGGTAAAACAGATACACCTGTAACTGCGATACCCCTTGTATCACCATTATAAGACAACCACATATTACCATAATCTACTGTTGTTATATATATACACCTAATTGGCGTTGGTGTTGAAAAAGTAATTGTATTATTATATAGCTCACATTCGGTAGAAGATGTTCCAGTTGTATCAGTAAGATCATTATATTTGGTGGAAGTATATGTTGTATTTGCTGTAAATAAATTGGTGAAATTATTAGTCAATGATCCAGATAATGTTTCTTTAGATGTGATTTCATACATGACATCATTTACAGTATTAATACCTATTCGCAATTGGACAGATCCTCTATAATAGAAATCATTGAGCGTGAGTGTTTTCACTAATGCTTCTCCTACTGTGATTCTTATTAATGCATGATACGTTACTCCACCATCTACATACTCATAATAACTTAAATTTTTAAGCAATGATCCTGTAAGACGATTATATTTATAACCTCCTCTTCCAAAATATTCTTTGGTGGTAATATTATTACTACTTAAAAACATTATAGTCCGTGGTTCATCTGGGTGACTCAATTCAGTTGGATATATATCTTTAAATAATACGTTATATGTAGAAGTTGTGGTTGTATCCACATACCCCATATTTGCACTACTATCTTCAAAGTAATACACTGCTGTTTCACTATAACCAGTCAAGTCCAAAGTAATTACATTATCAGTCTGACTATAATTAGAAGTCACTAAAGTAGTATTATCATCCACAACCGTTCCGAAAACCAGACTATAACCAGTCATGCTACTATCTCCTACATAAAACAAGGCTGTCTCACCAGCATTAAAGGACAAATCGGGCTGGACTATATAATCACTTTCATCGGGAGACTTGATGGAAAACACATCTTGACCGGTCCAATTTTGGACGGTTTTGACAGCATAACCATTGAAGTATCCCATTAATGTGCCACCAGTTGAGTAATAATACAAAGCACCAGTTGTGTCATTATATACGAGTTTGGTATAAGCACCCGCTTGTCCTGGAGTTCCTACTACAGTAACACCTGTAGTGTATAAAGAAGAAGACTCGGGTGTTTCACCGAAAACAATAGGAAATCCAGCATTGGTGCTATCCGATTGGTCAAATATATAGGTTTCTCCGTTGGTGAAAGTGATTTCAGGTTTGGAAACACCATCAATGACAAATACACCATTGGCTACTGTTACAACTTTGGGAGGAGGTAATTCTTCTACAACATCACCGATTAACTGCCACCGGTATAAGTATATAGTGTTTTCTCCATTTGTTGAATTCATAACCATTCTGATAGTATAATATGCTGTTGATATATTGGATAAACTAGTAGTATGTTCAGCTAATTCTGGAAATGTTTCTTCAGTAAGATAAGTAAATGTGGTTCCATTATCATTAGAACCTAAGAAAAATACTTTTTTAGGTGAACGTAAAATATTTTGGGCTTTGATAAATACATTTTTCAATAGAAACTTATAGGGCATTGTAATTTGCAACCAATAACCAAGATACTCATCTGAACCAATATTTGTTATAATTTTATAGGCATGACCGACTGAATTTATTGCAGTGCCATCAGAATTGTATGTATTAGCATATACTCCTAAACTAGTATTACTAGGATTCAATAAAATTTCTGCGGTTCCCACAGCAGTATTACCCGTAGTCCATATATGTTGTATATTATAACTTCCATTTGCGAAACTATAAGGGGCAGAAATTGTATTTTGTGTCCAACTTGCTGTCCATACTTGGCCGGAATTATAACTACTTTTAGTAACATTGCTATAATTGATTTGGGAGGAGTTATTGTAATCAGAAGCGGATACAATAGTTGTAGGTGCATCCACATACCCCATATTTGCACTACTATCTTCAAAGTAATACACTGTAGAACCATAACCAGTCAAGTCCAAAGTAATCACATTATTAGTCTCACTATAATTAGAAGTGACTAAAGTAGAATTAGAATCCACAACTGTTCCGAACACCAAGTTATACCCACTTGTATTACTCACATCAAAGTAAACAACATCACCTGTATTAAAAGACAAATCTGGTTGGTCGTAATAGGTTCCCGAAGGAGAGCTAGCAAAGGCAAATACTACATCTCCAGCCCAGTTGGTTACTGTTTTAACCCAGTATTTCAGAAGAATAGTAGCATTGTTACTGATATCAGTATTGTCCAGTATAAATCGGAATTGCCCATTACCCGAAACAATAGGATACGATAAAGTGGTTTCGGTAGCACTAATGGTTCCTGTTAAATCAGCATTACTTAAATCAGCAGAAGTCAAATCCCCCGAAATGGTATAAGTAATGGAATCATGTGATGCTTTTAAAACATGAACATCTAAAGTTTCACCTACAAACAAAGAAGTGTTGGAAAACGATACATCATAATTAGTATTATTAAAAAATTGGTCTACAATAGAAGTGGTATTTATAGAATTCAATTTATATTTGAAAACCCAAGTAAATTCTGCTAAAGAAGACAGAAAAAAAGGGGAATCGTTTTTTTGGACTACTAAGCTGGTTGAATTTTCATCATTGGGATTGATACCATGGGCATCATGAAAATAAGCAGCATTGTTACTGTAGTCAATATAATCGGTTCCACTAGGATCCAAAGTAACATTTTCGCTTTGACTATTAATATAGGAGATGGAATTGGTATTCACACCACCTCCTTTTCGAAAAATTTGGGACGCAAACCGACTAAACATAAATACGTCGAATGTGTATATATAGAGGAATACATACATTTTGGGGGATACATCCCCCTGGGGGATTATCCCCCATACCCCCGTGGGGGATACATCCCCCATACCCCCTGTTCCACGTGGGGGTCTTAAAGGGAGTTTAATAAAAGATATACAGTATAAACATTATTGTTTTTATTGTTATAATTTTAAGGGGGTAAGGGGGATGAAATCCCCAAATCTAACTATATACCCATAGTTCAATTTGTCCGGGATATGGACTTGCAAATGCTGGTATAGACCCAAATGTAGTGCTTTTTTGTCCTATTGGATAGAACCAATTATTGCTGCCTGGATTTCCATCGTAATATGAATTACTACTATTAGCAGAGATCGCTAGACCACCAAAATTCCATGGAACTGGATTGATAGTAGAACTGATAAGTTCATACCCAGTAACACTATTGTTTGTTTCTACGAAATTACTTGTTTGTTTCCATTCTACAGTTTCATTATTTGTTTTGTCTATATACTTGAACTGATAAAAATCTCCATTTTTATAATTGGTTGTTCCATACAAACTATTTACAATGGAATAATTTTGGTTTGATGTATCAGACTCATTTAAACTATTTGTTGCTGGATTTACAGACCAACCATACCCATATGTTTGGCGGAATAATAATGTCCATGTTTGAGGAACACTATATCCCATATTTGCAGCCTCACTACTGAAATAAAACAATGCGGTTGAACCTGTATAATCCAGTCTCGTATATGCTCCAGGTTGTCCTGGGCTTCCTACTACAGTTACACCTGTAGTGTATAAATTAGACATATCATCTTTTGTAGTGCCAAACACGATTGGATAACCAGCATTGGTGCTATCCGATTGGTCAAATACATAGCTTTCTCCGTCAGTGAAAGTAATTTCAGGCTTAGATTGGGCACCAGAACCAGTATCAATGAAGAATACTTCATTGGAAACAGTTACTGTGTATACATTTACATTTACCGTAGAAGATGTGTCTACATAAGGATTATTGTATAACTGAGTTACTTCAGACGCAGTCAATACAGTATCATATACATGAACCGCATCAAAGTAATATCCAGCATAACTTGTAAGAACATTATGGGCTTGGTCTTGATCACCTCTGTTTTGAGTTCCAGGGTAATAGGCACCAAGTAATAATGGCTCTATGAAGTTTACAGTGGTATTGCTAGTTCCAACATTCACACCATTAATATATAATGTAGTTGTGGTGCCATCATACGTAAAACACAAATGATGCCAAGTATTGAGAGATGGAGCCGATGTGTTAATATTAACAGTATAAAATTGTAGATTGGATGAACCATTGCCTATATTAATATTATTGGTGACATGACCCCATACTGCGGTAAGACTAGCAGTGTCTCCAAAAAGTCTTGTGTTTGCATTAATTGTATCAGCGGTTGTGTAATAATAGATTGAAAAGGTAAATGAGGTTAATGAGTTTGAAGGGTTTGATGTTAAAACGTCAGGTAACATGATCGACGCATTAGTAACCCCAGATTGACCATATGGCAAATAATAACTTCCACGGCCACCAATATTTGACTCATAAGTTACACTACCTACATTTGTTGCGTTATTCGCTGTATCGATTAGGTTAGTAAGAGAAGTTCCACTTCTATTATCGCTTTGGGCGTCTATGTATATTTTGAGATTTGACTTTTTAGGAGTAGTGGTAGTGGTTATGGCTCCTTGTATTAACCCTGCTCTCATGGCTATAAAACCATTCGATTCTTGTATAGCGGTTGGTGTGATTTTAATGTATCGGGCTAAAACAGGAGTAGCAAAATTAAAATCTGCATATCCTGGCGTAGCCGCAGTTGAAGAATCAAATTCAGCACCATTATCAACATCATTGTATGTAGTGCCATCACTACTATATTCAACTGTTAATTTTGCAACATAATGATTTGGATAACTTGGACGTCCTTGTATTCTTAAGCCCACAATACCAATCTCACTTCCACAATCAATTGTCATATAAACTGCATCAGCTGTTCCAAGTTTGGAGGCAGAGTTTTCATCTGCAATCCAAGAAGAAGTGCCATCATATGTTGAATCAGAAGTATAGCCAGTGTAAGAACTAGAATGGTATCGCGAACTATTAGGTGGGTTTATATTAGTTGTATTAGTAGTAGAAATAAGAGAAGTAGCTTCGGGTGCTTCCACATACCCCATATTCGCACTCGTATCTTCAAAGTAATACACTGCTCCTCCAGTATAATCACTCGGTAAGTTCAATTGAATTAGATTTCCACTCTGACTCACATAAGAAGAACCTAAAATCGTGTCAGCATTATCGATTTCCGTTCCAAATACCAGAGTATATCCACTCATAGTGCTATCACCTACATCAAAGAAGGCATTATCACCAGCATTAAAGGATAAATCAGGTTGGTCATAAAATAAGTCATCTCCTGGTGCTTGTATGGAAAATACATTATTTCCAGCCCAGTTTTGAACCACTTTGACAGTATACACTTCAGCAAACCCCATATCTGTAGCCCCACTACTGAAATAAACCAATGGACCAGTAAATCCAGCACTTAGATCTAAAATAGTATAAGCTCCAGATTGTCCAGGTGTTCCTACTGTAGTCACATCATCGGTAAAATAAGGTGCAGCATCATCAGCAGTTTCATCAAATACAATTGGATAATCTTCATTGGTGCTATCATATTGATAAAAGTAGTATTTAGTATTGGCTGTAAAAGTAACAACTTGTAGGGCCGAGTTCAAGTAGAACTTAGGAGGTGTGTCTGCAACAGTGACATTATAACTAATGGTATTTGGAGCATAGCCCATACCTGGAATAATATTGTTGTAATAATACAAAGCACCAGTGGTGTCATTATATTCCAATTTGGTATAAGCACCCGCTTGTCCTGGAGTCCCTACTACAGTAACACCTGTGGTATATAAAGAAGAAGACTCGGGTGAAGTGCCGAAAACAATAGGAAATCCAGCATTGGATGGGTCCGATTGGTCGAATATGTAGGTTTCTCCGTTGGTGAAAGTGATTTCAGGTTTGGAAACACCATCAATGACAAATACACCATTGGCTACAGTTACTGAGTATGACAGTATAACTGGTATACCTTCCGTAACGGTGATACCTCTTGTATCACCATCATAAGACAGCCACATATTACTACCGAGTAATGTTGTTATATATATACACCTAATTGGTGTTGGTGTTGAAAAAGTAATTGTATTATTATATAGCTCACATTCGGTAGAAGATGTTCCAGTTGTATCAGTAAGATCATTATATTTGGTGGAAGTATATGTTGTATTTGCTGTAAATAATTGGGTGAAATCATTCGTCAATGATAAGGGAGTTGTAGATTCAGATGTGAGTTCATACATAACATCATTTACAGTATTAATACCTATTCGTATTTTAACAGTTCTGTTAGTATTATTAGGGATGTTTCCTCTATAATAGAAATCATTGAACGTGAGTGTTTTCACTAATGCTTCTCCTACTGTGATTCTTATTAATGCATGATACGTTACTCCACCATCTACATACTTATAATAACTTAAATTTTTAAGCAATGATCCTGTAAGACTATTGGTAGTATAACCTCCTCTTCCAAAATATTCTTTGTTGGTAATATTATTACTACTTAAATACATAATAGTCCGTGGTTCATCTGGGTGACTCAATTCGTTTGGATATGTATCTTTAAATAATACGTCATATGTAGGTGCGGTGAGTATGGGTGTAGGCGCATCCACATACCCCATATTTGCACTACTATCTTCAAAGTAATACACTGCTGTTTCACTATAACCAGTCAAATCCAAAGTAATTACATTATCAGTCTCACTCACATAAGGAGCACCCAAAACAGTAGAACTATCATCTATAACCGTTCCGAAAACCAAGTTATAACCAGTCATGCTACTATCTCCTACATAAAACAAGGCTGTCTCACCAGCATTAAAGGACAAATCTGGCTGGACTATATAATCACTTTCATCGGGAGACTTGATGGAAAACACATCTTGACCGGTCCAGTTTTGGACGGTTTTGACAGCATAACCATTGAAGTATCCCATTAATGAACCACCAGTTGAGTAATAATACAAAGCACCAGTAGTGCCAGTATATACGAGTTTGGTATAAGCACCCGCTTGTCCTGGAGTTCCTACTACAGTAACACCTGTAGTGTATAAAGAAGAAGACTCGGGTGAAGTGCCGAAAACAATAGGAAATCCAGCATTGGTGCTATCCGATTGGTCAAATATATAGGTTTCTCCGTTGGTGAAAGTGATTTCAGGTTTGGAAACACCATCAATGACAAATACACCGTTGGCTACTGTTACAGTATGTTCAATTGGAACTTTATTTAAATAAACACTATTTACTTCATTTGCGGATAAAGCGCGATCATAAAAACGATAATCATCAAAATAGCCACCAGTATTGAGAATACCACCTAGAACATGATAATTATAACTTGTTCCGGTATGAAGTAATATAGTTCCATTATTTACTTTAAGAACATTGTCAAAATAAAAATTAAAATTATAATCAAGTAATGTATTGTTAGTAGAATTTATATTTGAATATTGACATGTAAAACATATATGGTGCCAATTTTGATCATTTGGATAAGAATCTATTATATTAATCGAATTCGCATTTCTATGATAAAAACTTAATGCTCCAGTTGATTGTATTTTCATAAATAAACCCGCTGACGCCCAATCCAATTGATTTTTATATCTCCATATCTCATTTGTGGGATAAATACTGTTAGAATTCATTTTCATCCAAAATGAAACAGTAAAACTTGTTTGAAGAGGAACACTTGGGAAAGTTATACTTTGTCGAGAACTTGTATTAGAGTGATCTAAATAAATAGAACCAGTTCCATATTTTACCGTAGATGTATTAATTGTCCCATAATTCGGTAGAGTAGCATTACCATACCCATTTGAAATGTGATTTGTTAAAGTCTTATTACTAATATCACCGTCATCCATTTTGAACCACATTATGTTTGGATACACATTTGCATTTGCATCCACATACCCCATTCCCACATCACTATCTTCAAAGTAATACACTGTAGAACCATAACCAGTCAAATCCAAAGTAATTACATTATTAGTCTCACTATAATTAGAAGTCACCAAAGTTGTATCATCATCAACCACCGTTCCGAACACCAAGTTATACCCACTTGTATTACTCACATCAAAGTAAACAACATCACCTGTATTAAAAGACAAATCTGGTTGGTCGTAATAGGTTCCCGAAGGAGAGCTAGCAAAGGCAAATACTACATCTCCAGCCCAGTTGGTTACTGTTTTAACCCAGTATTTCAGAAGAATAGTAGCATTGTTACTGATATCAGTATTGTCCAGTATAAATCGGAATTGCCCATTACCCGAAACAATAGGATACGATAAAGTGGTTTCGGTAGCACTAATGGTTCCTGTTAAATCAGCATTACTTAAATCAGCAGAAGTCAAATCCCCCGAAATGGTATAAGTAATGGAATCATGTGATGCTTTTAAAACATGAACATCTAAAGTTTCACCTACAAACAAAGAAGTGTTGGAAAACGATACATCATAATTAGTATTATTAAAAAATTGGTCTACAATAGAAGTGGTATTTATAGAATTCAATTTATATTTGAAAACCCAAGTAAATTCTGCTAAAGAAGACAGAAAAAAAGGGGAATCGTTTTTTTGGACTACTAAGCTGGTTGAATTTTCATCATTGGGATTGATACCATGGGCATCATGAAAATAAACAGCATTGTTACTGTAGTCAATATAATCGGTTCCACTAGGATCCAAAGTAACATTTTCGCTTTGGCTATTAATATAGGAGATGGAATTGGTATTCACACCACCTCCTTTTCGAAATATTTGGGACGCAAACCGACTAAACATAAATACGTCGAATGTGTATATAAAGGGCACACATACATTCATTCTACGCTTTTCCCCAAAATTGCATAATAGTGCGTATTCCATTTTGTGCATTGTAAATTTTCGTTAAGAATGGGTCAAATAAAAGTTTCTTCACTTCACCTGAGCAATATTTCTCGCGTTTTTTCATATAAGGTTCGATTAATCCATCACAATCTTCATACATTTTGTCTAAATGTTTATTTAATTCTACTATTTGTTTTTGCTTGAAATTCTTGTATATGTAAACTTTGTCTAAAGCCAATGAAAATAGCTGTAGAAGTGGGTTCATGAGCTGATTGGTAATATAATAATGGTAATCCAAAGGTAGCTCATGTTTGGCAATAAAGTCCAATGTTTCCACTCGATCGCCCAATAGTTTTTGTCCCTTGTTTTCAATGAAAGCGTATTTTATACGGTCGCCTGGTTTGGGTTTATTACCGGGTTCTCGTTCTCCCACCCTGTCGGCTAACACTTTATGGGCGATTTGTAGAGGATTCTTATAGTTACTACGCAAGGATTTGGTTAAAGCGAGTTTATCAATGGAAACGCCGCCGTCGACTAAGGACTGTAGAGAATCATTCAAGAATTCAATGGCCTTTTGGACATTATCGGGTTCCTTCATTAAAATGGTGAGAATACCACCATACACGTCTTTTAAATAATCACAAGAATCGCGTCGCTTTAATGGCAGACCCATAAATTTGAGTTTTCCTTTATTGGGGTTGAATTCATACAGCATTCCTACGTATCGTTTTTTGGATAATAAAATGAAACTCATGAGGGTTTTTTCATAGGCGAGTTTCATAGGGGGTGGTAAAAACAAGGAACACAAATTGGCTGCTTCTTGGGCGATTTCAATGGTGATTTCCAATGCGTCTTTGCCTCTGATTGGAGCACCAGTTTGGGGGTCTTCTAAGTTGAAGGTAAAGAATACACTGTCCGTATTGTGCACAATCATGTTACCAATACCAGCTGCAAAATGATGATTTCCAGTAGTCAGGTCATAAACATAACCTTCATAGTCAATAGGATGGATTTTTTTTACAGCATTTGGTGAGGTTACTTCGTGGTTGCAAATCACGTAATAACTATTATTGCTCTCATCGTAGTCCAAAGATACATTATTTTGGCTATTGCACAGTAGATAATAATGTTGTGCTGCTTCCAGTTGAGAATGAAACATTTTGGACGAGGATGATGATGACAGTGATCCATTGTCTACAGTAGCAGCCAGAATCGGTAAATTATGATGCAGTAATTCAGTTCCTATGGTAACATCTTTAGGAGAAATTTCTTCTCCATTCGATTGCACCAAAGAATGGTCATCAGTGACATCTACAACTCCAGTATGAGTAAGAACACGAATCATCTTTTTATGAGGAGCCAGTATATGACGTATTACACGTTTCAATGGTGTCCATCCATTTTCGGTCCATGAATCTACACCAATTAGTTCGCAGCATTCTTTTGTCTGTTTTCCTTCTTCCAAACATTGTTCCCATTTATTCATACCATACTTTTCTGCTAAACTATCGATTGTGACCAATTGAACAGTGTCGTCTACCCGAACACATACAGGTGTATAATTCGCAACACTATCACCATATACATACTGTGATTTTGTTCCTACAACTCGAACACCAGTGCCAGATTTCAATTCATATACCGAATTTCCGTAAATTTCTTCTACCATTCGTTTTGCATAGGTAATCATTTGACGTCCAATGGAAGTAATGGAAGCAGCGACATCTTTTTCAAAGAAAGTGGACACACTGGAACCCATTTGACCGTATAAAGAATTGGCCGTGACTTTGTATCCCAATTGACGTTTGTCCAACACATTGGCTAAAAACGGGTCGGGTTCACTTTCGGCTTTTTTCCGGGTTTCTTTACGGGCTTTCAATAAATCACCAATAATACTGGGAATGATTCCTTCTTGTCCTGTAGGAAATTTCGCCCATCGGACTTCTTTGTATCCCGATTTCACTTTCTCGGTTTTCAGCAATTTACCATTTTTATCGAATTTTTTGACTTGTTCATAATTATCGAAAGTAACATTGATGTATTTATAATTGGATAAATTATCATATCTGGCCGCTTTTTCCAAAAGAATATCGCAATTTTTCCCGGTTACAATAGACGTATTAATTTTAATCAACTTCCCCGTTAAATCAAACGTTTTGGTCCATACTTTGCTATTGGGAGAAAGATTCCAACCCTTTGCAATAGAAGGATACAATGACGAATAATCCACACACGCAACTGGGTTTTCCCCATACATTTCACATTTCGGGGGTAAGACAATCGCACCTTCGTATCCGTCGTCATTTTTGACTTTTTCTAAATCGGGCATCAATGTATCCTTTTCTCTACAGACTTTGGCCACATAACTGGTCAATTTAATTCCTTGTCCTCGGAACACCAAAAAGGAAATCGGGACGTTACAAATACGACTCATTTCATTGTAGCCAGTCAATACATCGACTTTTTTCATCAAGTGATGCACTAAGTTGCAATCCTGAATACAGTATTTCGCAACAATGGCTCGAGATTCAGCCGATTCTTTGGACAGTCGGAAAATATCTTGTGGTGAAACATCGTCTTTGGCCATACCCCATTTCAAATTTTGCGTTTTCGGGTTTAATGCAGTATGAAGACCTTCAATGGTAATCACATTGTATGTTCCAGTAGGAATCGTCAATAATGACATCAACGATTCATCTACAGTCACATCTCGGTCGATTTGCAATACTCGGAATTTTCGTCCGTCTGCATAATAATCCGTAGTGAAACTGGTGATTTCCAAATGAATAAAGTCTCCCACATGTAGTCCAGCCAAGTTTTTACTGTAGAGACGTGTTTGGTTGTCTACTTTGCGTATTTCGAGTCCTTTAATATCATCACGAATCATGGTTCCGGCTACATCATCCAATTTATACGAAGACAAATTGTAATCACGGCGGAAATAAAACAATAGGTCGATTTGCAAACGTCCTGAAATACAAGGATAATGCAAGTCATAATCACCACTGGCCAAACGATTTTGAGTATGGTCCAATTGGTATTCTTGCGTTTTATAATCTTGTTTTGCACATACTTCATTGTTAATTCGTGATAACATGCAAAACTCTTCTACAATCGACAATTCTTTGGCTCTTTGAAACATAAATTGGTAATCAAAACCGAATATATTGTAGCCAATAATAATATCGGGATCCTCTTGTTGTATCAAATCTGTCCAGTTCAAAATACATTGTTTTTCATCTGGCACCGATACAATCTCCACACCTTCTACTGGTGTGCAGGAATTCACGACCAAACAATGATTCTTGTAAGGTTCCATGCTACCATTTTTCAAAAACGTGGTTCCAATAAAGGTGATTTCGTCTCCTTTTAAAGTAGGAAATCCATTATTGGGTTCCGATAATGCGGTATTGACCGTGTGGATTTTTTGTTCACGTGTGTGTTTGCTGTCCAATAAATATTGACCAATGGTTTTCTGCAAATCTTCTTTACTGTAGACAACAGTAGAATCATCTTTTTTCGCATAAGACGACCCGATTTCTACTGCCATTTTTTCGTGGTCTCCGCCTCCATTTTCTTCGTTGTTGGAACCATCGGTAGCTGAGGCTGCCTCTGCAATTTTGGCGGCAATGGCGGCAGCTTTTACCAATGGATTATTTTGATTTTGAATGGAATCATCGGCAATGGTCATGGTAATAAAACGTTCACATAGTTGATTGATTCGTTCTTTGGTTGGTTTGATTTTAGGATACACACAATCAATATCGTCTACTGTATCTGTGCCAAAAGCAGCTTTAATGGATTTTTTCAGAATCAATTGAATCGCTTTATAAGAAAGGCTTTGTTTTTGTTTTTTCGCTTCAATGAGGTCGATGATTTGAGAAGCCAGACGTTTGTAGTCTTTTACAGGCAACGGAAAATCCCCGTGACTACTGCTAGCTTCAATATCAAAACTCGCGATTTTATAAGGAACAGGTGTTTCTTTCGAAGGCAAAGGATGAATCTGTCGCGTGGAACAAATGTATTCATAAGTGCATTGACTGGTCTTGATTTCACAGGGAATTGTTTCTTTGTGATCCAAACGCACCCAACCCGATGGACTAATACTGTAGATATGAAAATAGCGCAATAAAGGGGGGATATTGCTTTCATAAGTAGGATATCGCATCTTGGCGTCGAGAGTTTTGGATGATAGCAACATTTTGCATTGTCGAAAGGCCCTTGTTGTTTTGAATGTGAGCTTGAGGAATTTATAGGAAGTGCTGCCGGTGAATTCGTATAATTTTTGATGGGATTCTAATTGGGCATGGAGAAATTCCGAACGCAAGTATTTAGGAATATTGGCATGGTCTCGATAATGGATAAACAAATCGTCCGCACGTATTTGGTTGAAAGTGGAAGGAACTTGGACGTAAAAGAATGGTCGGAAATTGTTGACAAAGAGAACACATGTTTCACCTACAGTATTGATTCCAAACATTCGAATTTGGAAATTGTAGGATGTTACTTTTGTATCCGTATTGCGGTAATCATATGCTTGAAAATCAAACAAACGGAACTCATTGTAATCGGGTAAAGCTGGGTCGAGTTTTTTACGCTCGACGATTTTGAACTTTTTTGTTTTCCTGTCAGTTGAAGTTTTTGTTCCTACTGCTGCAGTAGTAGAATTCATCTTCTTCCGAACAGTTTGTTTTTTCTGTTTGCTTTTGTTATAATTCATAATGAGTTACGTTTAAATGAATTTTTTACTACAAAGTGTTTTTAAAAGTAGTAAAAAATAGTAATCTATATTCAATTTTTTGGGGGGGATTCCATCCCCCTGGGGGATGGAATCCCCCATACCCCCTGGCTCCGCGTGGGGGATTCCATCCCCCATATCCCCCTGGCTCCGCATTTTGCTGGGGGATGGAATCCCCCATACCCCCTGGCTCCGCCTTTTGCTATTCAAATGGGCTCGCTTCGCTCGCCCTTCGTGGAACGGAGGGGGGTAGGGGGAACCTTTAGGTTCCCCCGAAGTATGCATATAATTCTTGTATTTTTTCATTTCGATTCCCCAAGTCAATGAGTGAGTCTTTACCCATAAGCTCGAACGCATCGTGTCGAAGTGTTTGGAAGATTTCGGAGTAGTCATTAATACCCGATGATACAATCGAATAGCTGTAGAGTTTACAATACATAGAGAACCATTGGTCGTCAATGAATCTGGCACATTCTGGTAGAGGAAATACTGCGACATTGTCCAACATGGAACTATGCATAAGTAATCCAACAAAGCCATGAATAAGACCACCAGATGTTCCATATTGTTTGAAAATATCGTAGCGGTTTTGATAAATGTATTGTTTAGAAGTAATCCGTGATTTCATTTTACTGATTAATTCGGGGTGATATTCTTGGTCATCATCACAAATGAAGACATAGACATCTTGTGATAAAATGAGATGCAAAGCACCTAAATATTTGGAAGGCGACCCATAATCTTCTCCTATAGTAACAGTAACACAAGATTTATAGGGTTCTTGTTGAGTCAAGTAGTCTGGAATGACAATAGATTGAGACTGAAATCGACGATATGTTTTAGAGACGTTTAAATAAATATGGTCGACTTGTGACAATAGAGAATCAATAGAACGTTTGCATTCGTCATCAATACGAGAAGGGATGGTAGTCAAAGATGCCACAACTTTCATGATAATGAAAAAAGTGTGTAATTTTTAAATGCATTTTTCTCTCAAAAAGATATATATACGAAAAAATAGAAAACAATGGATTTAACCAGTATACAAGAAAACCAAAGAGTATACATGTCAATGGCGAAGAATCGCATACCCGTTGGTTTTACTCATCACATGACACCCAATTCAATATATAAATTATTGACTCTACTGGGAAAGAAAACCATAGAAAATAGTGTCGTAATGGATGTGGGTTGTGGCCAAGGGTTTGTATTGTATCATATGTTAAAAGCTGGAGCAAAAAAGGCAATAGGGACAGATTGGGATGAAACCGTTTTAAAAAATACGGTTCCATTCGAAGCATATAATCCTTTAGTGAAACAAAATAAAATATTGGACTTACGAAGTGAAGATTTTGGTAAGAAAAGGAGTCATTTAATCGATAAAGACTGTAGTATAGTAACCATGTTTATAGGTGATAATGCATTAGTCGAACGTTTATTAACTTTATTTGAAAAAAAGAAACATCTGAAAGCAATTGCATTTATGCGTCCGACCCGAGGTTTTGATTATGATGAATGGTTTGCAAAAAAAATAGAAAAGGGTTTATGGACTGTAGAAGAATTTACATTGGTATTGTCTGGATCACAGGAGCGACGGCAAAGTTTTGTGGTCCACAAGGGGGAACCATAGGTGGGGGAACCGTAGGTTCCCCCTACCCCCCTCCTCCTCCATATATTATCTCTAAGGGAGCTCGCTTCGCTCGCTCCCACGTGGAACAGGGGGTATGGGGGATGAAATCCCCCACCCATTTAGAACCCCATATCATAATCATCATCGTCACATAATTCACTATCTTCTACTGCAGGTCTTTCGGTAATGTGATTATTTACCAAAATATTATCTTTACCGCAGAATTCTTCTTTGGAAGCACCAGTATTGGATTTCGCAAATACATTATTACAGTCTTTGAATGCTACACCATCAGCATTTTCATTATTCTTTTCCATTGCGTCCAAATCCAGTAATACATTAAATGCACCTGTTCCAAAATATCCGTATTGACCACACATAACATTTGCGGACACTCCGCGCATGTTATCCAAATGACCATGACGTGCTGCATTCAAGAACATTTCGGTATGCATTTCAAAAGTGGCCTTGGCAATAGGACCAATGTTATCTTTCAAAAATCCAGAACGATAAACAGCCACCATATCTTTTCCATTGTAGGTCATACGGTCACATAATACACTCAGGTGATGATAATTCAAATATACATCACTATGTTCCATGACTTCTACAAATTCCGTCAAAATACATTGACGAGCGGCTTCAATACCAAGTGTTTTGTATACTTCATAAATATCATTGGAATAAGTGTTTTTGGTGTCAATAAAGGAAAGACCCAATACTTCCAAAAAGTTGGTGCCAGTAGTATCCAAAACCCATGTATCTTTGCGAACATATTTTCCATCTTCTTTTATTACAGTATTGGGCACTTTACGAGGTAGCACTTTGGCAATATTATCCACACCACGCAAAATGGTTTTCTTGAGCATGGACTCTTGGAAGTTTTTCAGTAAATAAATTTGGTCTGCGCTATCCAATTGAGCAGTCAAATCCTTTTTACCTTGTGCCAAATTCATTCGAATGCGGAAAATCAGATTACTGTCGTTATAGTCACTATATCTACAGCAAATACGTTTACCGTAGGATTGATTCAATGCAAAATAGACATCATCCATTCGAATATTTTTATCCAACATAGTATCTGCATTCATTTCCAATCGAATAATCCATTTTGATTTGGAGGTTGCATCTTGGACTGTTTGTTGGGTGGTCTCTTGAATCAATTGTTCGTATTCATTGTAATGTTCCATCATGGCACGGTCCTCTTCAATGACCGTATTGTCATCGGAAGGGTCGTAGTAAATACGGACTGATTTTACAATATCATGTAAACGAGTATGTTCGATCATATTGGCATATTTCATGGCCTTTTCTTGATTGACCGCATCTGCTGGTTTCAATGTAACAGTAAGAGAAGGGTTTTTGGGATTCTTAGTGAGTCTCAATATTTCTTCAATACGGGGAACACCACGTGTTACATTGGATTTGGAAGCTACACCGACATTATGGAATGTATTCAAAGTCAGTTGTGTAGTAGGTTCACCAACCGATTGAGCGGCAATGACACCAACCATTTCACCTGGATGAACCAATGCTTGTTTGTATTTCAAAAAGAGGGTATCCATGAGAAGTTGCATTGCATTTTTATGGAATCGATGTTTCACCAATAAAGTGCGAGGAGATAAATGGAAATCATACATGATTTTGAAAAGGGGATTTTCGGGGGCATATTGATTGTAATTCATCATGCGTTTGTAATTGGCTTCAATCATATTTAATGCTTCTAAAGGAGTAATATTGACGGCAAAAGTATCGTCGATTTCCAATTGTCCAGCAATGCTTTTAATCAAATGTGTGAAATTAACAGGAAGACGAATGACATTTTCATTACGATAAGCAAATACTTTTTTTACAATAACTTCCCTGGCATCGGTCATAGATTCGATTAAACTACGTAATTTTAATTTTGTATCTTTTTTTTGTTTTTGCATACGTGCAGCCGCTTCTTTTGTAAATATTTTCATAATATCGGCCTTGTTTGTATCGGTGTCTTGTAATCCTACAATATCATAGTGCATGTAAATATCTTCAATGGACATTTCAACTAAAGGAATATTTTGGTTTTCCACCTTGGTAGAATCGAAATTATCATCACCGTAGGAAAACTGGACGATTTTGCCCATGTGGTTACGGACAGTTTGGTCATAAGCGACGTAAATATCTTCCAAGGATTTGATAATACGTCTTTGAATATAGCCCGTTTCCGAGGTCTTGACTGCAGTATCAATGAGACCAATACGACCAGCCATAGCGTGAAAGAACATTTCATAAGGAGTGAGTCCACCAATAAAGGAGTTTTCAATGAACCCCCGAGCACTGGGTGAATCGTCGTATTTAGCAAAATGAGGCAAAGTTCGATGTTCAAAACCGTAAGGGACACGTTTTCCTTCCACACTTTGTTGTCCCAAACAGGACAACATTTGAGAAATGTTAATAGGTGAACCCTTGGAACCGGAATTGACAATCATCAAAAAGCGGTTGCTTTTACTAAGACTATTACGACCGATTTTACCAGCTTGTTCAGTGGCCTTGTTTAAAATGTTATTGACACGAGTTTCAAAATCCATGGCATTGGAATAGGCGCTACTGTTTTCATAAACACCCAAGTGCAATTCTTGAATCAAGCTTTGGACATCTTGTTTTTGTTTATGGACAGTATGAGCGATTTCTTGTTTTGTCTTGGCATTGGCAATCAAATCACTAATACCGACACTAAATGAACTGGTTTTCATGTATTCAGTAATGACATTTTGTAAATCATCAATAAATTTCACGCAGGTTTCATTGGTAAAATTATTGATAATACGATGTAATATTCCTTTACTGGCCGATGCCATAATCGACTTTTCTAATTGACCCCCTACATAACGACCATTTTGAATACGAATGATTTGATTCTTGTTGTTTTTATCATCATCATCACTATAGTTTTTCGTTTTCTGGTTCATAGTGATTTGTGGGAAAATATGACTTAATATTTCGAAACTACTGTAAGACGATTTATTGGATTTCAATAAAGATGGATCCATGTTGTTGGTCATCATCAAATAGTTCATCGCATCTAAAGGATGGATTTTCACCGTATTACGAGTAAAACGGAAACATCCTAATAAAGAATCCTGAAAGATTCCTATGATGGGGGCATTTTTGGATGGACTTACCAATTGTTGTGTTACTGCTGGTAAATACATCAGTTCCGTTTCTGCAGTCGTGCTTTGAGGCATGTGCATATTCATTTCGTCTCCCGACGATATCCTTCATGTTTCCATGAAGGCCGGACTGTATCTTAAGCAAGTTCATACTGGCTAAGTAATCATAACTCACCCACACCCGTTCAGTCTCTGAACGCCTATCATATCCTGCCAAAACGGACTTAGATAGTAACGCTGCGGATTGCCCAATCCCTAAACGTTTTTACCATTGGTTACGGTCATTATCCGTGTTCCCTTATAATGTTTCCAAAATAAGGTGGTAGTTTAGGGCTCTAAGGGGTTTCCCGAACATCAAGGTGTGTCGCTAATGGGGAAACCAGTTTCCCCATACCCCTTCTCCATAGTAAATAGGATGGGGGTATGGGGGAAACCTTGGTTTCCTCCATTAACTAGGGGGGTGCAACCTTTTCAGTCCCCCTGTTTTCGACAGAGACGTTTATCGAAATCAGCATTGTATGGGTTGGTCACTCCAACATTGAATCGAAAAGTATCACCTTTTTTCATCACTTTAACTTCATGACACATCATACTCATTTTATGTAAACTGGGTTGTCTATTAAACAAAACATAATCACCATCCATCATATGCCTATGCAGTTTATCACCAGTTTCCAAAACAATGCTATCGCGGTCTACATACCGTAGAGACACTTGGTCTCCGTTTTTCCGTTCCAAACGGTTTGCACCTGGGTAAACATCGGGTCCATTTTGCAATAATTTGGTTAAAAATCCCCGGTTTCGGTCGTTCACCAATACTGGCCGAGTGATGTTTTTCGCGATTTTCATCGGCACACCCAATTGGGTAATGGATAAATTCGGGTCGCCTGTAATCACTGACCTTGCACTGAAATCCACACGTTTACCCATGAGATTTCCTCGAACTCTTCCATTTTTCGTATTCAATCTACTGCTAATACATTGAAATGTTCTTCCCGAATTTTGACCTAATGGACTTGTCCCAGATGCCTTGTTATTACTCAACATCGTCACATAATACTGTAGAAGTAAGTAGTTCTTTTCTATTATTTTTGCACTGCCATTATTCGGATTCGCTATGGCATCTTTTATGATATTATTGTATTTTAAGATATTCATGTATATGTGAGTTAAATCGTCTTCGCTTCGTTGTTGCGCATCGTGTTTTACAGATGGTCTTACCGCTGGTGGTGGAACTGGTAACACCGAACAAACCATCCACTCTGGTCTTGACCACAATGCACTAAATCCCATAAATTGCACGTCCTCATCCGAGATTCGCTTAAACATCTTGTATATTCGTTCCGCATTCAACTTTTGCGAAAAACTATCCTTTTCACCATTCGATAATTGGATTTTATCCCAAGTCGCTATGATTGTAGCAAATCCATCTACCTTATATTTATCTGGTTGTTTACAGCCACAACCATCTTCCGTCTCTTGTCCACATCGACTCACCTTATGGTTACTGATAAACTGCCATCTTTCTTCTGGTGTCTTCTTGATTAAATGCACATAATTTTTTTTATTGATCATTAGTTTACTACACTTATAACACACTACTTTACACACTTTTACAATATCTTTCAAATGTTGAACCAATAATACTGGCATCGCCAATTCCATGTGTCCAAAATAACCTGGTGTATCCATATACGTTAATCCATCCGTTGGACAAAACATTCCTTTCTCCAAGACTCCCATCTTTGGATCAAAGAGTCCTCCATTTGCATCTCGTGATACCACCTCCACTACCGAATTCTTTCGAATTTCCTCTGGAGATAGCATACTAAATTGCACACCAATGATTTTGGATGGATTGGTATACGCATTTGTTTGAACTCTCTTCATAATTCTATACAAAAACTATATATATACTATTGTTTTATTTAAGTAGCTTTTTAGTTGCTATTCGAATTTTCAATTTTTTTCGGTTTTGTTCTACAGTAGAAAAAATACTATCTTTATACTGTATTTAACTCAATTTTCACTTACTTTTTTGTGCTATCGATTGCAATTTACCTAAATACTCTGTTATTGCTATTGTTGTATCGATTAAATTAAATAATGGTGGGAAAATGATTTTCGAAATTTTCACATTTTTGTCATACATTTTTTTGTGAAATGGCTTGGATTTCTCATTTCCAATCGCTTTCAAATCTATTGTTTTTATTAATTTCATTATACTTTTATCCATATTGATGATTTGTTGATTCATTTCCCGTTTGGTTCTCTTCAGTGAGACCAACGCCCTACGGGTTTTGCTATTGGGACTCTTGATCTTACTTCTACTTCTACTCTTTTTCGGAGTCTTGCTTTTGATTGGAGTCTTGCTTTTGCTTGGAGTCTTGCTTTTGCTTGGAGTCTTGCTTTTGCTTGGAGTCTTGCTTTTGCTTGGAGTCTTGCTTTTACTTAAAGTCTTGGAACGAACACGATAACCACCCAATTGATTTAAGTTGTCAAATACGCTATTATACATATAACTCAAAGCATCGTTATAAGAATTGGCTATTGTAGTAGAAGCTCCATTCACTCCATCAACTGTAGAATATATTACTTCTACTGCTGTATTCGTAACTGGATTATCAACTGTAGAATATAATAATTCAATTCCCTGAGATGATTTATTTACTGTAGAAACGAGGCTACTTACTCCTGTTTTTACCATATGATATTCATTTTGCACATCTGGATGTTCAGAAGCGACCTTATTAATCAGCCGTGGAACATCTGTTGCTATGTCTTTCACGAATTGTGTAATATCCAGCTTTTTTAATACTCCAAACCCTTTGAATAAAAACTTCAAAAATACGACAAAGCTATCTTCTACCATTTTGGGATTATTTGTCTTGATTGCAATATAGGATAATACTAAATGCACTAAATAAAGGTGAATTACAAATATGAAAAATTCAAAAACAAAAATCAATACTCTAAAATACAATACATTACCTACTCCGGCTTTTAGATACGATACTAATGATAAATAAACACTTACTAATGTATACAAAACTTGCAATAGAAATTTAAATAAAGATACGATGCATGTTACGACTCCTTTTATTGTTTTTTGTGAACAACCATTTGTTGTAAGGTTATTTAAATCTTTTTTAATCTCTTTTAATAAATTCTTTTGCTCCTTAAAGTTCGATGTCTGAGAGACCAATGTGGTTTCTGTCACTTCTTCTGTTTTGGTTACCCCGCTTTCTATATTTTTGATTGTGGTAGTCAGCTGTGCGAACTTTTCATCTTGTTGCTGTATATGCTTTATTAGTGTTTCTAATACTAGAGTATTCTCTACTATTTTACTGTGGTCCACTTCATTAAATAACTCTTTCTTACTCATTACTCAGTCTTCTTTATGAACTTCTCTATATGTCTCTATAGATTAAAATGAGAGAAAAAAATGACCACAGCACTCGAAAAATTGAAAATCGGAATTCTAAGATGAAAGTCATATAAATAAATCATTATAAGTAAGCTTATAATACATTCGTATCCACAAAACACTTTTTAATAACTCACATTCACAATCGTTCTACTAAATCACAATGGCCAACACTAAATTCTCTTGTGACAAAAAATCCAACGCTACCAAGAAGGCAGCCGCAGATAAAAAATACAAAAAGAAGAGGGTTGTTGAATCATCCGATGACGAGACTGATTCTTTTGTAGATAGTGATTATGAAACATTGGAAGATGAAGATGATTACTATGACGAAGATGAAGACGACAACTTCTACGATGAGGAAGACGATGCTGGTAAAATGGATGAATCAGAAGACGATGAGAATGACAATGATGAGGAAGACGACGATGAAGAGGATGACCGTAGAAATACGAAAAAGAGAAAGTATGAAACACGGTCTTCCACTAAATCGAACAAAAAGAACCAAAAAATGACCAAAAAAGAAGAAAAAGCAATCAAAAATGAAATCGAAAATGCATTTGTATCTTTAATCAAAAACAAATTACAGGGTAAAATCAACGAAGAAGATGACGACGAAGATGAAGACAGTGACAGTAGTGAGGATGATGGCAATAGAAAAAGAAGAAGGTGTGCTAATAAAAAGCACAAAAACAAGAAAGTCGCTAAATCTTCCAAGAAATCTTCGCCCAAGAAAAACCGTAGGAAAAATCGCCGTCGTTCTAAATCGGAATCCGAAGACGATGACGACGAATCATCCGATGAAGAATACGAAGAAGAGGAAGATGATGAGGATGATGAAGAATACGACGAAGAGGAAGACATTTTCGTTTTGGGAGGTGGTAATGAAAACGGACCCTTGATTTTCCTCGATGGTGGTATGGGTATGATGCAACAAAGTGACGAACAAGATTACAAGAAGATGATGCAAGAAGATAAAGATGAAAAGTGCAATAGTGATGATGAGCAAACGTTTATGAAGGAAACATATAAACCAGCTACACAGAATCAAGAAAAACAATCTTCTTCTACTACATCCTCTCCCAATGTCACCGAAAAAGCACGTATCAAACAGAAGTCCAGTTCCAAATCTTCTTCTACTACTGCCAATAAAGACAAGCATTCCAAGAATCGTCGTCATGATGATCGACGCAATCGTAACAAAAAGTCTTCGTCGTCGAAAAAAGACAAACATGATTCCGATGGAAAAGAAGATGACATCATGGATTCGTCTGTGCAAGCGAAATATGAAGAATTGGTCAAAGTCCGTGACGATTTAACCCAGCAACTGAAAAAATCGCCTAAAAGTAAGATTTTGGAAAATGCAATTCAAGAATGCCGTAAATCGATTAACGAATTAGTGAAAAAGGAGCGCAATCGCAATACAGACAAATATTTCAAATTGGTTCACCAAGACCCCAAAAAGTCCAAAAATACCAATGAAATGTCCTACTTTAAGAAAAAGCTCTCCCATCAAGAACAACTTAAAGTCATGAAAGACCTCAAGGAAATCAATGCACTCACCAATACTGATAAACCTTATCGATTGAGTTTATTGGAATCCAATATTCCCCCTAAATTTAAGGCCATTGCATTGCAAAAACTCAATGTGCTAAAGTCCATGGAACCCAGTGATTCCGAATACTATAAAATGAAGAACTGGGTCGATGGATTCATGCGTGTTCCCTACGGTGTTTACAAAAGCTTGACTGTCCGTTTGACCGATGGTGTTGATAAATGCCATGAATATATGGATCAAGCTAAAGCTACATTGGATTCTTGCACCTACGGTCTTGATGATGCGAAAATGCAAATTCTACAAATGGTTGGTCAATGGATTACGAATCCAGATGCAATGGGAACCGCCATTGCTATCAAAGGACCTCCTGGAACAGGAAAAACCACTTTAGTCAAAGAAGGCATTAGTAAAATCTTGGGAAGAGAATTCGCATTTATTGCATTGGGTGGAACCAGTGATGCCAGTTTCTTAGAAGGACATTCGTATACATACGAAGGCAGTGCATGGGGTAAAATCGTATCCATATTAATGGATTCCAAATGCATGAATCCAGTGATTTACTTCGATGAATTGGACAAAATCAGTGATACGCCTAAAGGAGAAGAAATCGCCAGCATACTTACCCACTTAACCGATACTTCCCAAAATAGCCAGTTCCACGATAAATACTTTAGCGAAGTCGATTTTGATTTGAGCAAATGTTTATTCATATTTTCCTACAACGACGAATCCAAAGTCAATCCTATTTTGAAAGACCGTATGTATCGTATTCAAACTAAAGGTTATTCTCCTAAAGAGAAAATCATTATTGCTCGCAAACATCTTCTACCAAAGATTCGTGAACAAGTCAGTTTCAAAGAAGACGAAGTCATTCTATCCGATGATACTTTGGACCATATTATTAACCATCCTGAATTCTGTAAAGCTGAACAAGGTGTTCGTAATTTAAAACGTTGCTTAGAAATCATTCATACTAAACTCAATCTATTCCGCCTTGTCAAACCCGAACAAAATATGTTTGCTAAAGATATTGCAATCGATGTCAAGTTCCCTTTTACTGTATTAAAGAAACACGTCGATATTTTGATTAAAAGTGACGACCCTATGAGTCAAAGTTTATTAGCTATGTATGTATAATTATTTTCAATCTTAATTTTTAAAATAAAAAAACAAGAATCATATTGGATTCTTTTTTTTCTGTAAAGGTATTGTAAAATGAAAATCCCTCAGAAATATATTCCTAAACATTTGTCCAAGACAGATTTACGGAAACAAAAACGCAACATCATCAATACCCGAAAGTTGTATCGTAAAAAGATTTATCGAGACCGTCCTCGAGTAAAATCATTCAAGTCGAAGAAATCGAACCACGTTGAAACAGCCAAGAAGATGTATGGAGTTTCCAGTATTGTCCCTTCGAAGACTTTAGCGAAAAAAACCAAGTGTTCAATAAAGGGACTTAGACAGATTACCAAAAAGGGACGCGGGGCGTTTTACAGTAGTGGATCACGACCAAATCAAACCGCTCAATCTTGGGCAAGGGCGCGTTTGGCCAGCACCATAACTGGTGGACCTGCCAGTAAAGTGGACATGGCGATTTTACAAAAAGAATGTCATCCTACAAGTAAAGCCCTGAAATTGGCAAAAAAAAATATCACCTTATAGTAATAACACTAATAAATTTCATTTTGGAAAAACAATAAAAATATGGGTCGTCCACAATATCATCGCAAACCCTATAAACATAAAAAGTCACGGCGAAAAACCAACAAGCGTTTTCCTCCTCAATGTGAACCGAAAATGTCCTTCGAGGAATGTGAATTGGCCATTTTGAGACAAGCTGTAGATGAAAATGAAAAACATACGAAAACGAAAATTGCCAATACCGCTGAAGTCAAAGCGATGATCGAAATCGTAGAAGACTTTTTGCGTAAATCCCAATGCATTTGCTATGGAGGAACCGCTATTAATAATATTTTACCCGAAGAAGCCCAGTTTTATGATCGCAATTTAGAAATACCCGATTATGATTTTTTCTCGAAAACACCAGTAGAACATGCAAAACAATTGGCCGACATTTTCCATGAAAAAGGATACACTGAAGTAGAAGCCAAAGCGGGTGTTCATCATGGGACTTACAAGGTGTATGTGAATTTTATTCCTATGGCTGATATTACCTTGTTGCATAAAGAGTTGTTTTCCAGTTTACATAAAGATGCCATTCAAATCGATGGAATTTATTACACACCCGCAAACTACTTACGTATGAGTATGTTTCTGGAATTGAGTCGACCTCAAGGCGATGTATCTCGATGGGAAAAAGTCCTAAAGCGCCTGACTTTACTCAATAAATATTATCCATTGAAGGTTGACCATTGTGGCCAAATCGATTTCCAGAGGTCTCTTGACCAAAGTCCTGAAGATTCCAATCGACTTTATTGCACAATTCGTGATTCTTTTATTGATCAACGTGTCGTGTTTTTCGGTGGCTATGCAACCAGTCTCTACAGTCAATACATGCCTGTTAAATTACAACGCATCATTCGGTCCATTCCCGATTTCGATGTCTTATCTACGAATCCCGACCGTTGTGCCAATTTAGTAGTCCAACGTTTAGAAAAAAATGGATTCAAAAAATGTAAAGTGGTCCGTCATCAATCCATTGGAGAAGTGATTCCTACTCATTATGAAATATTGGTCGGACCAGATACTTTAGCATTTGTATATGAACCTCTTGCTTGTCATAATTACAATGAAATCGTCATTAAAAAAAAGACCATACGTGTTGCTACGATTGATACCATTCTGAGTTTCTATTTAGCCTTTTTGTATGCGGATATGAACTATTTTTCCTACTACAAAGACCGACTTTTATGCATGAGTCAATATTTATTTCAGGTCGAACAAGAAAATCGTTTAGCACAAAAAGGATTGTTACAACGGTTTACCATGAAATGCTATGGTGTGCAACCTACTTTAGAAACCATTCGGGCCAAAAAAACCGAGATGTTTGAAACCTTACGAAACAAAAAATCGAACGACCCAGTAAAAGAATCTTGGTTTTTGAAATACAATCCAGCATCATCGTCTGAAGCAAAAGAAACAATTACTGATTCTACTGCACCATCTAAGAAGAAAAACACCAAAGTATCCAAAAAAACCCGCAAAAAGAAAAAGACCAAAAAAAGCAAACAAGAATTTCTTTTTTAAAAATATATTGTATAGAATAGAATAGAATATATAGTAGGATGACTTATACATTAATCAATGGTGTTAAGCAAACAGCTATGTCTTATAATAAATACGAAATAAAATATGAGAATGGCGGAACTAGAGATACAAGCTTGAACGAGTTACTACTTGATACCAGCAACAACATGTGTTTCGAGAATCCTCTACTATTTGCTTTGTTTAATACACACCAAATTACTGATTTCAAGAAAACAAATATTACTAACAAATTAAATACTTCTTCAAAAAATATTGTAATTAAGGTTGGTCAGTTTGGTTCTGGAGCAACGACAAAGGACGTATCATTTGGTTTTGTTGATAATCCACCTGCTGATGATACTGCTGGTGATGATACTGCTGGTGATGATAATCCACCTACTAATGTCATTTTTCTTAATGGTAGTTTATTTGGCCAAATTAAAGACGATGAAGTAAAAAAATATGCATTGGTTTTATTGGAGAAGTATTATAATGAAACTGACGAAAGTATAAATAAACCCACTATTCAGGAAAAAAAAATTATCCGAAAACTTTGTAAAGATGGGGTGACGCTAAATGATGGGGTGAATCAAGGTGGAGGTAATCCTACAAAAGATTCCACACGCAGTAGTCAAAAAAAAACAAGAAAAAAAAGAAAAACACCCAAAAAATAGATATAATTCCTTATTATATACTGACAATAATAAAGAAATAAAAAACATGGTTAAGGTTACCCCTATAAATATTGATATAGAATACATCATCAAACGTGGACTAAATCCTCGGAAAAAATCGGAAAAAGCAGATTCACAATCAGTGAGAACAGAAAAAGCGAAAGAAACACTTAAAGATTTTTATAAAAAAAATACAAATAATCCTGGTCAAAGTGATAATTCTGGTTCTGATATTAAAGCTTTATACAATGAACATAAAAATGACCCCAATACATTGCATGAAATAATCCGTCAAATGGAACTTGATTGCGAAGGAAAACCAGTTGCCAAGAAAGTTGAATGTCAAACAAATGTCAAAATTTTGAAAAGTTTAGCATCCAATACCAACATTGATTATACTTTAGCTACTATTTTAGGAGAAGTGGATAACTTATATGGTAAAAATTCTATCAAACCTCCAAGAGCACCTTCAGTAGTAACAAAAAGGACGAAAGTAACTGAAAGTTTATATCCAGAGCCATTGAAAACATCTTTGTATAGTTATGATGATGATACTGATCAAACTAAAAAAGATGAAGTAGAAGATAATAAGACAAAAATAGAAAACTATGGAAAATTCAAGAAAAGTTTACGAGAAATTAAAAATATGCATGAACAATATGAAGATACTACTAATGCTGATGATGACTACATATTGAAAATTATCAAATGCAATAAATACTTAATTGAGGAAATCAAACATCGTAATACAAAACAGTTTCAAGAAGATATTAATAACAATAACCCTAAGAACTCAAATGAAAAGTCTAAAATGAAAGAAGCTGTTAATTTGTTGTTTATAGTAGAAACAGGTGAAATTCCTGGTGTAGAGCAAATGTATTTTAAAAAGGAATTAAAAGAAAAAGGAAAAGAAGAAGATAAAGAAAAAATACAAAAAATAGATAATGCATTCGAAGCTGCTAAAACTGCTGCTGATAAAACACCCAAAAACAAGGCATTTGCAGCAGTATATGATAAAATAATACAAGAAAATATCAATTCCAAAAAAGATGATAACGGAGACCAAGTCCATTACCAAGTCAATCCTTTATTTATTGACCAACCGTATTACAAAAAATATGAAACAAAGGAAGAAAATGGTGGAACCGTATTTAATTTTTTCAATGCTGAAGGAGCATTAGCATTATTTGCAAATACCAACATCAAATATTTATTAGACATGTATTACGATGAAGACAACAAAGCGCATCCTGGATACCAAATAACAAAAGAAGTAGAAGAAAGAAAAAGAACAAATATTGACGACAAATAAATATAAATAGTTACCTACTATTTTCTATAGAAAAAATGGCACAATTCATAGATGAAAAAAACCAAACTTTATTATGGAATGCATATCAGCGTATATCAGAAACTTCTCGGTTTTCTATGGACAATCAGCGCTCTATATTTCAATCAATACTATCCCAGCAGTATTATACATTGAATCCTCAACATAAATTTACCAAAATGGAATTACAAGCTTTCAATAAGGAAACAGTCCGTCTCTTGTTGCAAGAATTACGGAAATCCATGATAGTAGGATCAAATCCATCACAACAGCAACATCAGCCACAACAGCCACAACAGCCACAACCTCAACAAGAGACCCAAGCATATTCGACAGTAGAACAGTCACAACCAATGCATTACGAAACACCAGAGGAACGAATGCAGCGTATTTATGAAGAAAAACAAAAACAATACACGATTGAAAAACCCAAATTACCGAAACCATCGGAATTATTTCAAGAACCCACCTCGGAGGATGATGGTGTTTTGCAAAATGTGGACCAATTGATTCAAGAATATCAACAACAACGTCAACAAGAAGTTCCAGAATACAGTCCTATTATACAAGAATCAACATCTTCTACAGTCGATATCTCCTACAACAACAATTTACTCATTGATATACGTAATACTTTGATGAATTTAGAAGAACGTTTATCGAAAGTAGAAACCATGTTGAAAAATATAGAATTTTAGCCCTTCTATTGAAACAATAAATATATGCAGTAAGTATATATTTATATTCATGATTACACGAAGCAAAACATCTGCATCGCGTAATAGCGCCAGTGCCAGTAAGAAAAGCGCCAGTCGTAATAGTGCCAGTCGTAATAGTGCCAGTCGTAATAGCGCCAGTAAGAAAAGTGCATCAAGGTCAAGAACACTAAAAAACCGACCAAAACTATCATTATCGGAAATTGAAGCCAAACGGAAAAGACTGAAAACCCTTAGACGTGCCAGAAATATTATAGGTCGTAATTTCCAAAAGCATCAGTCCAAAATTAGAGCCAACTTTCTAAAAGCAATTTGCTCAGATTCGGGTGTTTGTTTGGCATTTGGCAAAGAACAAAATAAAATCAAAAGATTCTTTCACAATTTTAGTGACTTTTCATTGGTCAATGGCAATGCTCGACGTTTAGGAAAACCATCCACAAATGGATTTATTTACGAAATACCCTATGAAAGGAATACTTATCGTGCCCATGCAATATTGAAAAATTCTACTACTAATCAAAGTGACAATTTAGTGTATGAATATTTTGTCGGCCAATACATCAATACATTAACCCAACATTACCCTTGTTTAGTTGAAACATATGGTTTATATCAATATAAAAACCCAGATAGATGGTTAAGTGCCAAGCGGTCAAAATCCATTATGAATTTAGACAACTATTTTCGAAAACTGAATGTTCCAAATATGTTTCAATACAATAAATCGGTCATCCATGTTATTAAAGAGAGTTGTAAATTTCCGAAACTACAAAGTGTGCTAATCCAACATTTTCACGATGTGGAATCCTTCGAAAGTTATACAAGTTTGTGTAACAAATTAAAAGGAATTGATCAGGAATATACCCAACTGATAACATTATTTCATGTCTACTACTTTCTACATCATAATCGAGAGAATTTTACACATTATGATTTGCATACTGACAATGTTTTATTGTATCAACCGTTTGCGGATCCCGATAAGAAAATCAAATATGTTTACCATATAGGCAAAGGAAAGACAATTGAATTTCAAAGTCAATATGTAATCAAAATCATTGACTACGGTAGAAGTTATGTAAAAGGGGTAACTGAGTTTTACAAAAATATGTGTGACCAAAAAGAATGTGACCCAAACTGTGGTAAAGATAAGGGATATGAACTAATGAATGAAGTTCCACCAGAACAAAATGACTTTTACAATATTACTTCTTTGTATCCCAATGTTAGTCATGATTTACGTTTATACAATATGGTTGTTAAAAATAATAAAAACTTCACCATAAAAAGTTTGAAACCACCACTTTATGTGGAAGAATATGGAACTCCACCAGTAAAAAAAAACAATACGGACCCTTCTGAAGTATGCAATGTCTCGGATGCATACAATGAATTAGTGGATAAAATGCAATCCATTAGTGAATCAATTCCTACTACTACAAATGAAAATATTGTTGCAAAAATTACGGTTTATGGAGAAGACAAACCAATGAAGATTCAGTATTATCAAAGTGGTCATAAAAACGATGATGACGATGATGATGATGATGATGATGATGATAAACCATATCCTATTGTTTCTTTGAAAAAATGGATCAAATGGGCTGAAAAGAAAAAATAATCATTCTCCAAATACATCGTGAGCACGTTTTACCCTTTCTTGAAAACCTTTTCCAGATTCATAAATATTTTTCTTAACTTGAGTTACTTGATTTTCATGAACACGATAATACACCAAAACGTCGGGTAAATTATGAATAATTTTATATTCTTTCAACACTCGTAACCATAAATCATAATCTTCTGCACATCCTGGTATTGTTTCAGGTTGATAATTTCCTATACTTTCTATTGCCGATTTACGAAAGCAAACTGTAGGATGGACAACAAACCAATGTTCTAGTTTTTCTTTCATACGTTCCAATGTGATTGTAGGAAAAGATGTTTTGTATATTTCTCGATCATAAGCATTGGATTCTGGGTTGTATTGCACCAGTCTTGCTTGTGCACCTACGATTTTGCATTCAGGGTTTTTTTCCATATAGGCAATTTGTGTTTGTATACGTTTCGGTATCATCCAATCATCTGAGTCCATCCTACAGACTATTTCATTGCTACAAATTCGAACACCCCGATTAAGCGAATACCCTACTCCTAAATTTTGACTATTAACCACATATCGAACCGTAGTAAATCGTGATGATTTTAGAAAATACACCAACTCGTTTTGCAATTCCTGACGATGCTTTTCATCGGAACCATCATCTACCCAAACCACTTCAATGGAAAAATACCCATTTTGGGCTTTGATTGAATCCAAACATTGTCTAATATAAGACTGTTTCGTATTATAACTGCAAATTAAAACAGACACGTTTTGATTGGTATTTTCTTTTGGTGGTATATCAAAAGTAGAATCCAATATTGCATTATTCATATTGTCGTAGGAAATAAAATTCGTCCCCCATTCTTGATGTGCGTATACAATTCCATGTCCACGATAATGATTCCCTAAATGATGAATGGGAAGGAAATGATAACTCGGTAAGATTGCGACATCTTTGTATAAGCCAGTAAACATCATGCGAGTAATCAATCCAGGCCCTACTGTTAACCATGCTCGTTTTCCAGTTTTCGCATTGCTGATTTCATTTTGCTGAATGTATTCTATACAGGCTTTTACTAAAGGGTGTTTTGGTGGAAAACCCATGGAACCAGTTGCAATTAAATTCGGTCTGGACAATTCGTTTTCCCAATTGGAGAAGGCTGTTTGTTGTGTAATATATTCATTTAATGGCATAACGCAAAAACTGTCAGCATCAAAGAAAAATCCGCCGTAGTGATATAATATTTCCCATCGTATGATGTCCGCTTTTCCATTTATTTCTTCCATTTCATGAATACGATTCAAACATGAAAAATGCAATTGACGTGCTTCAAATTCCTTTTCTGACCATCTGATGTATTCAAACGATGGATTCTTTTCTTTCCAAGTGGCCATTAATTTTTCGGGCGCTGGACGTGGTCCAATCCATATTTGATGAATTATTTTAGGTATCATTTATGCTACATAAAATATATCACTTTTTTTCTATTTATACTGTTTCTCAAATAAAATCGCCAAATGTTCCGCCATCCAATAGCGATTCTCTGGTTGTAGAAGCTGTAGAAGATGATGTTGTTGAATTGACTCGTCTGTTTTCTCGATTTGTATAATAAATGGAAACCACTAAAAATGTCAAGGCCCCACTAACAATACTTGCACCTCCTACTAATAATACAATGTTTGTGAAATCCATACTGTTACTGTCTATGTCTATTTTAGTTATATATTTATATCATTTATTCCTATTGAAAATTTGGTATTTATGTTAGCCGTAGAAAATTAGCCATTACTTGTTTGTTCATTTTCATATTTCGCATAGTGGATTGCTCCGATAAATATTGCTTTTCTCTCATTTTCATTTGTAACAATCTATCTTGTTCATCCATCATTTGTTGTGCTCGACTCCGTTCCATCGGGGCCACTGCTCCCCGAGAACGTTGATATTCTTCTACTGTCTTATATTGATGAACGTGCTGCATATCACTCTCTCGAACACCTATTACAGTTTGGTCTCGATGAACTTTCCGAACATCGTCGAATTTTAATTTGCTAAAGGGATCACATTCATAATACACATCATCCGATACTTCTTCTACATCTTCATAGAGAGAATTGCCACCATAATGATTCATGGATGTTACCCCTTTGTATAGGGTCATTTCTTGCTGTCGTTGTTTGATTTCATCCATTGCCTGATTCATTTGCTGTTGATTTCGTATAGTAGATGATGATGATGATGATGAGTCATAAACAGGCTCTTCGGATGAAAACCATTCATATTTTTCCGTATTGATGGGCTTTTTGGCATGTTTTTCGAAAAGTGTATGAAACTTTTTCTGAAAATCATTGGTCGATATTTTCTCTAAATTCTTCCTAAAGCTTTTGGCCTGCTCATTTTCTACTGCACTTTCCGCCTGATATTCTGTATTTTCTACTTGTTTGGATACTTTTTGCACTCCATCATAGAGTCGAACAATAATATCAAATGCTTTTTTATAAAATAGAAAGTATTCCTTTGGTAATTTCGACTTATCGGGATGCATCATCAATACTTTCTTTTTGGCTTGTTTCATATCTTCTACTGTTATGGTTTGGTTTGGTTGAAAATGAAATAATCCCATTAATTCTTCTAAATTGTAGGATTCTATCTGGAGATTATGACTCTTGTTCATTTTGTGATATGATGAGATTTCTTATTTATGGTCTGTGACATATATTTATTTTGTATCCTGCACGTATTAAATCCCGTAAAGTAATCCCTTTTGTATCGTAAATCGCACATGCACTCACACCTATTGTGCGCATTTCTCGTAAACTGAAACCATTTTTCGTATCGGCTTCCAATACTCCATTAATATTGTTGTCCATTAATTCTCTCACACTGTAGACTCCAAATAAATCATTGAAACTGATATATGGATCATTCACTAAAGTTCGAGGACGATAGTGTTTTACATACTTTAAATAAGAAATATCTTTGACTACACTGAAAATCAAGGTAGTTTGAATGGGAAAATAATTTTGGTCACCTTCTTTGGTTACTTGAATTTGGACTGTTCCTGGACGACTGTAGTCAATTACATTATTTTCTTCTATATCAAAATCATCTGAGCTGGAAATAACTTGTAAATCTCCAGTAGAAGATCCGCCCGATATATTTAATTGAACTGTTCCCGCTTGTAATTCATATTTTACTGTAGATGGGGTTACAATCAATGGTTGTTGGGTAATTTTATTTACTGTAATGATAAAACTGCTACTAATGTCTGCATAGTTCCCTCCTCCTGCTTGACTCACGATGATTGTGTATTTTCCTGCAGTTGGATTCACCAACTCATTTTTCTCTTCAAATGGCCCATCATTGTATTGAACTTCAATAATAATCGGTTCTCCAGTTCCGCCTCCTGAAACATCTATTAAAATGGTTTGATTCGGATCATAAGAGTAACTTGTCAGATTATTCAAAGTCAATGGAGACACTATACCTGGATTAACCCGAATTAACTGTGAAATGATTTTATCATTATAGTTCAATCCTCCTGATTTTGTTGCTGTTACTAAATAATCACCTACATTAGGTTCCACTATAGAAAAAATATTGGTTGTTGTTATTCCATTGTTGGAAACTTCATATTGTATTAAACCATCCCCACTACCTCCTGTTGCAGATAAATCGATCACTAATGATGGAGTATAAGTAAATAAGATTCCCGTTTCAAATTCCATATCATCTTGTGGGCTCTTGTCGATTGTAATCGTTTTTTCTACAGTAATTGGTCCATAATTGATTCCTCCTGGTTTTGTAGCCACGATTTTATAATCTCCAACGTCTCTATTATTTAAATTTGTGACTGGTTCACTATTCAGCGTAAATACGAACGGTATATTTACATTCGTTGCTCCTCCCGAACCAAATAACTGAATTGTATCATTGTAGATATAATTTGTGGTATTCTCAATAAAAATTGGCGGTTGTGTGGCCTTGGTTATTTCTATCGTAATTGTCCCAGATACATCTAAATAATTATTATTCCCCTCTTTTACTGCATCGATTTTATAAAATCTCACATCTGGATAAATTAATTGTGAGTTATCAGAGAAGACTCCATCGACATAATAATTGATGTTACTTACAATAGACCCGCCTACTGCAGATAAATCGATTATCAAATCTGGTTTATATACGTATTGGAGTGCATTTGTAAATGAAATATCGGTTTGTTCTATTTTATTAATACTGAAGTCGAATGTAGTAGAAATGTCTAAATAATTCAGACTTCCGTCCCTGGACGCAGTCACTCTATAGCCACCTACATCAGGTCCACCCTTCAAAATGTTCTCTTCTAAAGATTCCCCTGGAATAGTAAAAGACACATCTCCATCACTTGACCCACCTGAGACATTGAATGATATATCCTGTAGATAGTCATATTGAGTTTCTACTGTTATAAACCGAAAATTGCTATCTTGGGGGATTTTATTAATACTGAAGTCGAATGTGGTTGATATGTCTAAATAATTCAGACTCCCGTCCTTGATAGCAGTCACTGTATAGCCACCTACATCAGGTCCACCCCTCAAAATGTTCTCTTCTAAAGATTCCCCTGGAATAGTAAAAGACACATCTCCATCACTTGACCCACCGAAGACATCAAATGATATATCCCGTAGATAGTCGTATTGAGTTTCTACTGTTGTAAACCGAAAGTTGCTATCTTGGGGGATTTTATTAATACTAAAGTCGAAAATAGCCGATATATCGAAATAGTTCAGACTTCCGTCCTTGATAGCAGTCACTGTATAGCCACCTACATCAGGTCCACCTCTTAAAAGGTTTCCTTCTAAAGATTCCCCTGGAATAGTAAAAGACACATCTCCATCACTTGACCCACCGAAGACATCAAATGATATATCCCGTAGATAGTCATATTGAGTTTCTATTGTTATAAACCGAAAGTTGCTATCTTGACCGATTTTGTTGATACTGAAATCGAATGTAGCTGATATGTCTAAATAATTCAGACTTCCGTCCTTGGTCGCAGTCACTGTATAGCCACCTACATCGAGACCGTTTTGTAAAACATTATCAAGCATGGTTCCACCTGGAACATTATAAGTAACTAAGCCCGTGCTATCACCACCAATAGCAGTAAAAGGAATATCTTGTAAATAATCATATTGTGTTTGAATGTTAGTAAAGTAGAACAGATTTTGAGTTTGTGCTATTTTGTTGATGCTAAAATCAAATCGAGCAATCGCATCAAAATAATTGGGTCTTCCGTCCCTTATTGCAGTCACTCTATAATCACCTACATCGGGTCCACCCCTCAAAATGTTCTCTTCTAAAGATTCCCCTGGAATAGTAAAAGACACATCTCCATTACCTGACCCACCAGAGACATCAAATGATATATCCCGTAGATAGTCATATTGAGTTTCTATTGTTATAAACTGAAAGTTGCTATCTTGGGGGATTTGGTTTATACTAAAGTCAAAAGTAGCCGATATATCGAAATAATTCAGACTTCCGTCCTTGGTCGCAGTCACTGTATAGCCACCTACATCAGGTCCACCTCTTAAGATGTTCTCTTCTAAAGATTCCCCTGGAATAGTAAAAGACACATCTCCATCACTTGACCCACCAGAGACATTAAATGATATATCCCGTAGATACTTATATTGAGTTTCTACTGTTATAAACTGAAAGTTGCTTTCTTGGGGGATTTTGTTAATACTAAAGTCGAATGTAGCTGATATGTCTAAAAAGTTAAGACTTCCATATTTTGTTGCAATTAATCGGTAGTTTCCTACTATCAATGTTGGATCATTACTTATTGAAGTTTCAATATTTTCTCTCAAAATAGAATTCGAAATACCACTAATGTCAAACTGAACATTTCCTGTTCCTGAACCACCTGAGGTATCAAATGTTATAGTAGACAAATATTCATTGTCACTGGATATATTGATAATTTCAAGTCTGTTTTGTTTACTTTTACTAATATTAAATGTATAAGTTGCACTAACGTCATAATAATTCAATCCTCCATATTTGGTTGCGACCACATTATATGTTCCTATATCGGATTGAACAAGTTCATTATTGGTTGTTTGAATAGTAGAACCTGTGGTAGTATTTTGGATATTATAAATGAAATCACCATTGAACCCTTCGAATTCTTTTGCTCCATAGTCCAATAGAAGGATGCTTTCTGGATAAGTGAATGAAGATTCTGGTGTATCGTAGGGAATCGAATTGGTAATATTTTTCGTATAAGCATTACTATAATCCAATTTGATGATACCTGAAACACTATCATAACTTCGAGACAAATTCAGTTTTTGGGATAGCATACCTCCACGATTTGCCAAAACTACATAAGACTCAGTTTGTGCCCCAACGCGTTTTCCAATGGACCAACTGTCAATAATAATATTCCAATAAAGCCAAATAGGAACAGTATGTTCATGACTACTTAAAATAAAATCAGAATCTTCTAATAAATTCGTAGAGTAAGTCGCAGTAGAAGGTTCATATAAAAACAGTTCAACTTTATCCAAATCAATTGAACTACTATTTACGTCAACAAAATCTTTATCATGCTCGATTGCAATTGAAATAGAATTGTAGGATGTATCTATAGTAAAATAAAAACTATAATCTTGATAAGCAATATTTGTATTGAACGTTCCAATTATACCTTGGGTTACATCATCTAAAACATAATAAACAGTGGTAACAGCACTTGGAGATTGGTTCCTATGTCTTGCATTTACTTTTACTTGATATGTATGTTGTAATATTTCTTTATTGGATGCAATCGAATACAATTGTAATGGGTGTAATGGGCTGAAACTATTTTTTTCTATTGATATTGCTTTGGTAATGGACGTTTCTAAATAATTTCTATCTGCTTCTTTAGTTGCAGTAAGAATATAATCATCTACTGCATAAATTGGGTCATTAATAACAGTTCCATAAATATTTCTTACTAATGTATTACTTGTATTGTAAATACTGTAACTTACAACACCAGTCCCTAAATCTCCTGAAACGGCTAAATAAATAGGTTCTGAATACAAATAACTTGTTTGCACACCACTGAAATCGAACGAATCATAAATTTGAGTAATGCTAAATGTCTCGCTAGCGGAAATATCTTTAAAATTATCTCCACCATCTTTTGTAGCAATGACTGTGTAATTTCCTACTTCATAACCCTGAATTGAATTTCCACTAATACTATTATTTACAGCATTATCTAAACCAATTATGTCAAACCGAACATCACCTGTTCCTGAACCACCTTCTGTAGTAAAGGTAATTGTAGAGAAATATTCGTAACTGGGTTGTATGTTGACAAAATAAAATTCGGATTGGTCTCCTGGAACAATAATAATGGTCTCATTTACAATGGCTTCATTGTAATTCAAACTACTAGCATTGGTTGCTGTAATGATGTATTCTCCAGTGGTGTATATTTCACCCGAAATAGTGGTTGCCGATGAATATGTTTCTCGAATTGTATTATTGAGTCCGCTAATATCAAAAGTAACACTTATGGGACCTGAACCGCCACTTGTATCCAAACGAATGGGATCCAAATATTCATATGACCCAAGTAGACCACTGAAATCAAAAGGATCTTGATTAATGGGATTCACATTAATGTCAATACTAAAGGATGCATCCAAGTAGTTCAAACTTCCATCTTTAATAGCAGTAAGAGTGTATAATCCAACACTGATATCTTCTTCTACTCTATTTCCGTCGACCAAAGATATTGGTCCATAAATGCCACTAACCAGACTAAATACTACATCTCCATCGTCAGATCCACCTGAAGTATCCAAATAGATAGTATCTTTGTATGGATATGAAGTCAATACACCCGAAGGTTCCAATAAGGCCTGACCAATTTTGTTTATACTAAAGTCAAATGTGGTTGATATGTCTAAATAGTTCAGACTTCCATCCTTTGTAGCAGTTACTGTATAGCCACCTACGTTGGGTCCACCTGCTAAAAGGTTTCCTTCTAAAGATTCCCCTGGAATAGTAAAGGAAACATCTCCATCACTTGACCCACCTGATACATCAAATTGGATATTTTCTAGATAATCATATTGTGTTTTACTTGTTGTAAACCGAAAGTTGCTATCTTGACCGATTTTGTTAATACTAAAATCGAAAGTAGTTGATATGTCTAAATAATTCAGACTTCCGTCCTTGGTCGCAGTCACTGTATAGCCACCTACATCGAGACCTTTTTGTAAAACATTTTCAGAAATGGTTCCACCTGGAACATCATAAGTAACTAAGCCCGTGCTTTGTCCTCCAGTTGCAGTAAAAGAAATATCCTGTAGATAATCATATTGGTCGATTAAATTCGTAAAAGAAAAACCAGTCTGGCCTATTTTATTCACATTAATGTCAATACTAAAGGATGTATCCAAGTAGTTCAGACTTCCGTCCTTGGTCGCAGTAAGAGTGTATAATCCAACACTGATATCTTCTTCTACTCGTTTTCCGTCTACCAAATTAATTGCTCCATAGTCACCAATCAGACTAAATACTACATCTCCATCTCCAGAACCACCTGAAGTATCCAAATAGATAGTATCTTTGTATGGATATGAAATCAATACACCAGAAGGTTCAAACAAGCCTTGTGCTATAGGATTAATACTGAAGTCGAAATTAATAGAAATATCATCAAAATTATCTCCACCATCTTTTGTAGCAATCACTTTATAAATTCCTACCTCATAACCCTGAATTGAATTTCCACTAATACTATTATTTACAGCATTATCTAAACCAATTATGTCAAACCGAACATCACCTGTTCCTGAACCACCTCTTGTAGTAAAGGTAATTGTAGAGAAATAATCATAATTGGATTTAATGTTAACAAAATAAAATGCGGATTGGTCTCCTGAATCAATAATAATGGTCTCATTTACAATGGCTTCATTGTAATTCAAACTACTAGAATTGGTTGCTGTAATGATGTATTCTCCGGTTGTATATATTTCACCCGAAATAGTGGTTGCTGATGAATATGTTTCTCGAATTGTATTATTGAGCCCACTAATATCAAAAGTAACACTTATGGGACCTGAACCGCCACTTGTATCCAAACGAATGGGTTCCAAGTATTCATATGCCTCGAGTAGACCACTGAAATCAAAAGGACCTTGATTAATGGGATTCACATTAATGTCAATACTAAAGGATGCATCCAAGTAGTTCAAACTTCCATCCTTGGTCGCAGTAAGAGTATATAATCCAACACTGATATCTTCTTCTACTCTTTTTCCGTCGACCAAATTAATTGGTCCATAGGTGTCACTAACCAGGCTAAATGATACATCCCCATCATCAGTTCCACCTGAAGTATCCAAATAAATGGTATCTTTGTATGGATATGAAGTCAATACACCCGAAGGTTCCAATAAGGCTTGTGCTATAGGATTAATACTAAAGTCAAATGTGGTTGATATGTCTAAATAGTTCAGACTTCCGTCCTTAATCGCAGTCACTCTATAGCCACCTACATTGGGTCCACCTACTAAAAGGTTTCCTTCTAAAGATTCCCCTGGAATAGTAAAAGACACATCTCCATCACTTGACCCACCAGAGACGTCAAAGTAAATATCCCGTAGATAGTCATATTGGTCAATTGGATTACTGATACTAAAAGGTTCTTGACCAATTTGATTCACATTAATGTCAATACTAAAAGATGCATCCAAGTAGTTCAGACTTCCATCCTTGGTCGCAGTAAGAGTATATAATCCAACACTGATATCTTCTTCTACTCGTTTTCCGTCTACCAAATTAATTGGTCCATAAATGCCACTAACCAGACTAAATGATACATCTCCATTATCAGATCCACCTGAAGTATCCAAATAAATGGTATCTTTGTATGGATATGAAGTGAATACACCCGAAGGTTCCAATAAGGCCTGACTGATTTTGTTTATACTAAAGTCAAATGTGGTTGATATGTCTAAATAGTTCAGACTTCCATCCTTTGTAGCAGTTACTGTATAGCCACCTACATTGGGTCCACCCCTCAAACTGTTTCCTTCTAAAGATTCCCCTGGAATAGTAAAAGACACATCTCCATCACTTGACCCACCAGAGACGTCAAAGTAAATATCCCGTAGATAGTCATATTG
>Ga0209534_10000440_pt1 | contig 48297 bp, 52 predicted proteins | sample COG_07_FD_184751 | JGI IMG/M metagenome (GOLD analysis project Ga0209534, IMG submission 184751) | Pelagic Microbial community sample from North Sea - COGITO 998_met_07 (SPAdes) (version 2) | ecosystem: Environmental > Aquatic > Marine > Neritic zone/Coastal water | place: Helgoland, sampling...
GATGTCGGCTCATCACATCCTGGGGCTGAAGCCAGTCCCAAGGGTATGGCTGTTCGCCATTTAAAGTGGTACGCGAGCTGGGTTTAGAACGTCGTGAGACAGTTCGGTCCCTATCTGCCGTGGGCGTATGAGATTTGAGAGGAGCTGCTCCTAGTACGAGAGGACCGGAGTGGACGAACCTCTGGTGTTCCGGTTGTCACGCCAGTGGCATTGCCGGGTAGCTATGTTCGGAAGGGATAACCGCTGAAAGCATCTAAGCGGGAAGCCTCCCTCAAGATGAGATCTCACTAATCTAGCGATTCTAAAGGGCCCTCGAAGACTACGAGGTTGATAGGCAGGGTGTGTAAGCGCTGTGAGGCGTTGAGCTAACCTGTACTAATTGCCCGTGAGGCTTGACCATATAATCGAATGTATTCAAGCCGATGTTGTTTCAACATCAAATTTATTGCCGCTAGGGCATATACGTAAAATACTATCTCTGAAAAGTTAATTTTTTTGCTGCTCCGAAAGGTGTAGCGAGACGAATTACCCACTCCACAATTGTGGTGAATGGGTCTCTGCTTAGGCGGAGTGCAGTTTGTCTGACGAACATAGCGAGTTGGAACCACCTGATCCCATATCGAACTCAGAAGTGAAACGACTTAGCGCCGATGGTAGTGTGGGGTTTCCCCATGTGAGAGTAGGTCATCGTCAGGCTTATATCCAAAACGCTCCGACCTCTATGGTCGGGGCGTTTTTTTTTGCCTGAATTTCAACCAACACATTGAACGGCTACAGTTTTCTTGTAGGCGTGTTCACAAAGTACCCAAATAACCAGCCGCTGCGCTCCAACTGTAGCGAGAACTCTTTTAGACTGCAGTTATCATAGATTCTTAGATAGTGTAGCGTTATGGATGAGCTCGCCAAAATTAAGGCCGTTATTGCTGATTTAAAGCAGCACAAGAAAATTTCAGAGGAATACTGGGTCAAGCATATTGCACTGCCCTACAGCGCTTTACGGTTAACGCTTCGTCACGGGTTTTTGGTCTGGCCTGATGACCTAGATTTGCTCAACAGCGCAATTATTGACCAATTACTGGCAGGCAGTCCAAAGCCCTATGTGATCGACGTACATCAATGTGTTGAATCAACAAATACGCTTCTCGTAGATGCTGCCCAATCAGAAAAAATCGACAGCCAAATCCACGTCGCTGAGTTCCAGTATCAGGGCCGCGGAAGGCGTGGCCGTCAATGGCTCAGTCCATACGCGCGCAACCTTGCTGTGAGCCTAGGCAGAGATTCTCAGCGCGAATTAAGTGATTTAGGTGGCTTGAGCTTAGTGGTTGGTATCGCTTTGGCTGAAGCGTTAGAAGCTGCGGGAGTAAAGGGTATTTCTTTGAAGTGGCCAAATGATGTATGGGTCGAAAACAAAAAACTGGCCGGCATTCTCATTGAGTTGGTTAGTTCAGCTCACGGTACCCAAATTATCATTGGATTCGGCGTCAATATTGATTTGACCGATGCCCAAATAGCCTCGGTAGACCAAGCCGTTACCGATATAAAGCGCTGTGGTGGAGTAGGTACGCGTAATGAATTGGTCGCCGAGTGCATAAAATCAGTAACCAAATATTTGGATTTCTTTGAATTAAATGGTTTTGCGGATTTTGTTCCAGCATTTAACGCACTGCACACACTGCATGAGACGCAATGCTCTGTTATTTCGCCAGGGGAAAAGCCAAACCGGTCAGTAAAAGTCATTGGAGTGGGCGAGTCTGGCGAGTTAATCGTGGAGTCAATGACGGGTATAGAACTCATTCATGGCGGTGAAATCTCGATTCGACCGACTTAACGTAAAAACAATTCAAATTCCTTGTTAAGTTCGATTGCGTAAGCCGATTTGATTCTATAGAATCTCGCTCCCGTTTTGGCCGCCATAGCTCAGCTGGTAGAGCAGCTCACTTGTAATGAGAAGGTCCAGGGTTCGACTCCTTGTGGCGGCACCATTTCGGCCAAACGACATCGGAATAATTCCGAAGTTAGTAGTTTAAAAGGTGGATCGGGATTGCTTCAATGCGCAGCTGAGCCTTATGTGGCAGGCAATTTTAGCATCGAGCGAAAATTAGAAAGCATTTGGTGGGGTTCCCGAGCGGTCAAAGGGATCAGACTGTAAATCTGACGGCTAAGCCTTCGAAGGTTCGAATCCTTCTCCCACCACCATTAGCTGCATGCGCGATGGCCGTGAGGTCGTTTACGCTGAAGGCAAAAAAGTGAAGCCAGTGTGTGCTTTGCTGCAAAAGAACGGTACGCGGGTATGGTTCAATGGTAGAACCTCAGCCTTCCAAGCTGAAGATGCGGGTTCGATTCCCGCTACCCGCTCCACACCGCATTGGTGGGGCTGATCATTTGCTTGCTCAAGGCTGATTTGAGTGGCGTGAGCGTAGGAGGTTGGCATAAAATGCTGGCCCATGTGAAAGCTGGTATCCCGGTCGAGGCTCACATAGCTCAGTCGGTAGAGCACTTCCTTGGTAAGGAAGAGGTCATCGGTTCAAATCCGATTGTGAGCACCATTTCTTTTCCTCAGTGGAAAGGGCTTGGAGAGTGGATATGGGGGAGCGCGTAGGTGCTCCAAATATAACGTGTAGGTTTTACCTACTATTTAATAAAGACTGTCTGGTTGCATCTGAGGGTTAAAAATGGCTAAAGAGAAATTTGAAAGAAACAAACCACACGTAAACGTGGGCACAATTGGCCACGTTGACCATGGTAAGACAACATTAACAGCGGCGTTAACGCGAGTTTGTGCTGAAGTTTACGGCGGCGAGATGCGAGATTTTGCCCAGATTGATAACGCGCCAGAAGAAAGAGAGCGCGGTATTACAATTGCGACCAGCCACGTTGAATATGAGAGTGAAGGTCGTCACTACGCGCACGTTGACTGCCCAGGACACGCGGACTATGTGAAGAACATGATCACCGGTGCTGCGCAAATGGACGGCGCTATTTTAGTTTGTGGTGCAACAGATGGCCCAATGCCCCAAACACGAGAGCACATTTTGTTGTCCCGTCAGGTTGGTGTTCCTAAGATCGTAGTTTTCTTGAACAAGGCTGACTTGTTAGCAGAAGACTGTGGTGGCGTAGGCACTGAAGAATACGAAGAGATGAAAGAGCTTGTAGAAATGGAGCTTATTGATCTTCTAGAGCAGTACGAGTTTCCAGGTGATACACCCATCATCATGGGCAGCGCCTTGATGGCATTGGAAGGTAAGGACGACAATGAGCTAGGTACTACAGCGGTTAAGACCCTTGTAGAAACACTAGACTCTTATATTCCAGAGCCTGAGCGTGCAGTAGATTTACCGTTCCTGATGCCTATTGAAGATGTATTCTCCATCTCAGGCCGTGGCACAGTGGTTACTGGTCGAGTAGAGCGCGGCATTGTGAATGTAGGCGACGAGATCGAGATCGTTGGTGTTAAAGATACAATGAAGACTACGTGCACAGGCGTAGAGATGTTCCGTAAGTTGTTGGACGAAGGTCGAGCAGGCGAGAACGTTGGTGTCTTGTTGCGTGGTACTAAGCGAGAAGAAGTAGAGCGTGGTCAGGTATTGACCAAGCCGGGTGCAATTACACCGCACACTAAGTTTGAGGCAGAAGTATATGTACTGTCTAAAGACGAAGGTGGCCGTCACACTCCATTCTTTAAGGGTTATCGCCCACAGTTTTACTTCCGTACTACGGACGTGACTGGTGCGTGTGAGCTGCCTGAGGGTGTAGAGATGGTAATGCCGGGCGATAACATCAAGATGGTAGTTGAGCTTATTTGCCCAATTGCTATGGACGATGGTCTGCGTTTTGCGATCAGAGAAGGCGGCCGTACAGTAGGTGCGGGCGTTGTTGCTAAGGTTATTGCTTAACAAAGCGCTAAGCTTCATCAAAGTAAGCCCGCATGTCGGGCTTATTGATGTTGGGATTTTAGAGCTTAGCACGCCAGTTGATTAGATCGGACTGATTAGATCGGACTAAAGGCCAGTAGCTCAATTGGCAGAGCAGCGGTCTCCAAAACCGCAGGTTGGGGGTTCGATTCCCTCCTGGCCTGCCATCTTTTAGCTAAGATGGCTGGAAGTGCTGAGGTCCGAGACAGTAAACGTTGATTTTTGCCGCCCGAATACGATTAGGAAGTTTGTGTGAGTACAAATGCTGAAAATGCCGCCGGTAGTTCTCTAGACTGGCTTAAGTGGTTGGTTGTCGGTGCATTGCTTGTGGGCGGTGTGTTCGGTAACTGGTACTTCCAAGGCGAGTTCCTCCTAGTCAGGGTCGTAGGTCTGTTGATCGCTGCTATTCTGGCCGGCTACATTGCCGTTCAGACAGCGCGCGGTTCGCGCATTTGGGAGCTAATGAAAGAGGCTCGAGTAGAAGTGCGCCGCGTGGTTTGGCCGTCAAATCAAGAAACTACTCAAACTACGTTAATCGTAATAGTAATTGTTATTATATTTGCCCTAATCATGTGGGGTTTAGACGCCCTGTTGGGTTGGCTTGTTAGCTCCATTATCGGGTGATTTGTAATGTCTAAGAATTGGTATGTTGTTCACGCATACTCTGGGTTCGAAAAGAACGTAGCTCGTGCACTGCAAGAGCGCGTTGAGCTGTCTAATCACCAAGATTTCTTTGGCGAGATACTTGTTCCTACCGAAGAAGTGGTAGAAATGAGAGCTGGCCAAAAACGACGAAGTGAGCGTAAGTTTTTCCCAGGCTATGTTTTGGTGGAAATGGAACTTAACGATGACACTTGGCACCTAGTTAAAGAAACACCAAGGGTTATGGGCTTTATCGGTGGTAAGGCAGATCAGCCGGCACCGTTAACCCCAAGAGAAGCTGCCGCGATATTAGATAGAGTTGCTGCCGGTAGTGAGAAAGCAACGCCTAAGACAGTATTTGAGCCAGGTGAAATCGTCCGTGTTACAGATGGGCCGTTTAATGATTTCAATGGTGTAGTTGAGGAAGTCAACTACGAGAAGAGCCGTCTGCGAGTGGCGGTTACGATTTTTGGTCGATCTACTCCTGTTGAGTTAGATTTTGGCCAGGTAGAGAAAGGCTAGTTACAGCCCATTAAAGGAATCGACTTCGGTGTAGCCGCTGAAGTTGTATATAACCAAGGGGAGTGATGCGTAAATTTCGCACACGCTTGTACCCATAAGGAGTGAGTATGGCTAAGAAAGTAGATGCCTATATTAAGCTGCAAGTAGCGGCCGGTCAGGCGAATCCGAGCCCCCCTGTTGGCCCAGCACTTGGTCAGCACGGCGTAAATATCATGGATTTCTGTAAAGCGTTTAACGCTCAGACACAGTCCGTAGAGCAAGGTCTCCCAATTCCAGTTGTGATTACTGTATATGCAGATCGCAGCTTCACCTTTGTGACCAAGACACCTCCTGCTGCAGTTCTTTTGCAAAAAGCGGCAGGTATATCAAAAGGTTCTGCGACACCAAATACTGTCAAGGTTGCCAAGGTGAATAGACAGCAGCTCGAAGAAATTGCGAAGCTTAAGATGCCAGATCTTACTGCGGCCGATATGGACGCGGCAGTGCGTACCATTGCGGGTACGGCGCGTAGTTCAGGTATCGATGTAGAGGGCGTTTAAAGATGACAAAAGTAACGAAAAGAATGCGCCTTATTGCCGAGAAAGTAGACGGCGATAAAGCATATGAGATCAATGAGGCGGTCGCTTTGTTGGGTGACTTATCTAAGACCAAATTCAAAGAGTCTTATGACGTGTCTATCAACCTTGGGGTTGATCCACGTAAATCAGACCAGGTTGTTCGTGGTGCTACTACGCTACCTCACGGTACCGGTAAAGTTGTACGCGTTGCAGTATTCGCTCAGGGCGACAATGCAGATAAAGCAACGGCAGCAGGCGCTGACCTTGTAGGTTTTGATGACTTAGCCGAAGAAGTAAAGGCAGGCAAAATGGACTTTGATGTAGTAATCGCTACACCAGATGCTATGCGAATTGTCGGTCAACTAGGTAAAGTCCTAGGGCCAAGAGGCCTTATGCCTAACCCTAAGACTGGTACCGTCACACCTGACGTTGAAACAGCAGTCAAAAATGCTAAAGCAGGTCAGGTCCAGTTTCGTACAGACAAAGCTGGGATCGTTCATGGCAGCGTAGGCCAAGTTGGTTTTGGTGTAGACCAGATCAAGCAAAATCTAGAAGCTTTGATGAGCGACCTGAAGAAAGCGAAGCCGGCCTCTGCTAAAGGCGTCTACCTGAAGAAGATTACGCTTTCTACGACTATGGGCCCTGGCTTAGCCATCGACCAGTCTTCATTGGAAATATAAGAGAAATTTAAGTTTTGGAGGTTCGAGGATTACTTAGGTATTCCTTGGGACCGTCAAAAACCGTAGGAGTGATTTTGCTTCGGTGAAGTTACTTAATTTCCTACGCAGATGGTGAGCTGCCTTAACAAGCAGCGGATGAGAGTACGAAGGTGGTTGGTCTGCGAAGCTGGATTCATTCAGCAGGAGATCTTAAATCAACGAAAATCATCGTCTCCGAGTCGCGAGAGTGTCAGCTTAAAAGTTGTCCATTCTAAATGCGAAAGAGATTCGCCCTAACCGAAGCCGCTAGACACAGCGGTATTCGATAAACGATCAACAGCGATGTTGATTAACTAGGAGAAGCACGTGGCGTTAAGACTCGAACAAAAGCAACAAATTGTTGCCGAGGTTAATGAAGTTGCCGCATCTGCTTTGTCGGCAGTAATTGCAGACTACCGTGGTCTGACTGTTGCAGAGATGACTGAAATGCGTGTTAAGGCACGTGAATCAGGTGTCTATCTGCGAGTGGTTAGAAACACGCTAGCAAAGCGCGCAGTAGAAGGCACTGAGTATGAGTGCTTGAACGATGCCTTTGTTGGGCCAACGCTTTTGGCATTTTCGCAAGAAGATCCAGGTGCAGCGGCGAGACTGATTAAAGACTACGCAAAAGACTACGCTGAGCTAGAAGTAAAAGCCTTGTCAATTGGTGGGACATTGCTAGGCGCTGATCAAATTGATCGCGTTGCAAAGTTACCAACATTAGATGAAGCAAGATCTATGCTCATGAGCGTTATGCAGGCGCCGGTTGTGAAACTGGCTAGATCCTTGAACGAGGTGCCTGGCAAGTTGGTGCGTACGATTGCAGCCGTAAGAGATCAGAAACAAGCGGAAGGCTAATAGCCTCACAGACAATCGCTAAGAAATTTAGGAGATAACGAAATGGCATTATCGAAAGATGATATTTTAAATGCTATCGCAGAGATGAGTGTAATGGAGGTTGTTGAACTAATCTCCGATATGGAAGAGAAGTTTGGCGTATCAGCGGCAGCAGCCGTTGCAGCTGCTCCTGCAGCTGGTGGCGGAGACGCTGGTGGCGCAGCAGCTGAAGAACAATCAGAATTTGATGTTGTTCTAACAGCAGCTGGCGACAAGAAAGTAAACGTCATTAAAGCTGTTCGCGCAGCAACTGGCCTTGGCTTGAAAGAAGCTAAAGCTCTTGTTGACGAAGCACCTTCTTCAATTAAAGAAGGCGTTAGCAAAGACGACGCAGAAGACGTTAAGAAGCAGCTCGAAGAAGCTGGCGCTACGGTTGAACTCAAGTAGTTTGGTCGCATTAAGCGTTTATAAATAAACGATTGGCTGGACTTGTAGTTGTTTTGAAACAGCTACGAGCTCTGGCCTTTTGTGCGTGGGGTGAAAGGCCCTCTAGAATTGTAATGAATTTAAGACTGTAGGAGGCTCGCATGGCGTATAGCTTTACTGAGAGAAAACGCATACGGAAAGATTTCGGTAAGTTGTCTGAAAAGATGGAATTACCATATCTCCTGGCCATCCAGGTCGATTCATACAACAAATTTTTGCAGGTTGGGACCGACGCTGAAGAGCGTGCGGAGTCCGGTTTGCATGCTGCGTTTAAGTCAGTGTTTCCAATTGCCAGTTATTCAGGCAGCGCTGCTTTAGAGTACGTAGATTATCGCCTTGGCGAACCTGTCTTTGATGTGAAGGAGTGTGTCCTTCGCAGCATCACTTACGCTGCACCATTGCGCGTAAAGGTACGCTTGATAATTTATGATAAGGAGACATCCAACAAAACAGTTAAGGATGTAAAAGAGCAAGAAGTCTATATGGGTGAAATCCCGTTAATGACTGGCAACGGTACCTTCGTTATCAACGGTACTGAGCGTGTTGTCGTTTCTCAGTTGCACCGTTCGCCCGGTGTATTTTTTGACCACGATAAAGGTAAGACTCACAGCTCAGGTAAGCTCCTTTATAACGCTCGTGTTATACCTTACCGTGGTTCATGGTTAGACTTTGAATTCGATCCAAAAGACTCAGTCTTCGTACGTATTGACCGTCGCCGCAAGTTGCCCGCTACAATTATTCTGCGTGCCCTCGAATTTACCAGTGAAGAGATCCTTTCAACCTTCTTCGATACCAATACTGTATTGATTGATGGCGACAATGTTTCTCAGAAACTCATTGCAGAACGCTTACGTGGTGACGTAGCCACGTTTGATATTACCGGTCCAGATGGCAAGGTTATCGTTGAGACGGGTCGCCGTATTACAGCGCGCCACGTACGTTTGTTAGAAGACAGCGGCATGACTAGCCTTGAGGTGCCAAAGGAATACTTGCTTGAGCAGGTAACAGCAAAAGACATTATCGACGAGTCTACGGGTGAGGTCGCTGTTCCGTGTAACTCTATAATCAGCGAAGAAATTCTTGAGCAGTTGTTCGAGCTGAAAGTTAAAAGCTTCGAAACAATTTATACCAACGAACTCGACTGCGGTCCGTTCATCTCAGACACCATGCGGGTCGACCCTTCTAGCAACAAGTTAGAAGCATTGGTTGAGATCTATCGCATGATGCGTCCTGGTGAGCCACCGACTAAAGAGTCTGCTGAAAATCTATTTAGCAATTTGTTCTTTTCTGGTGAGCGCTATGACCTTTCTGCGGTTGGCCGTATGAAGTTTAACCGACGCCTAGGTCGAGAAGAGATTGAAGGCGAAGGCATTCTTTCCAGTAACGATATCGTTGATGTGCTGAAAACTTTGATCGATATTCGTAACGGTAAAGGTGCGGTAGACGATATTGACCACTTGGGTAATCGCCGTGTTCGTTCTGTTGGTGAAATGGCGGAAAACCAATTCCGTGTAGGCCTTATTCGTGTAGAACGCGCTGTTAAAGAACGTTTGAGCTTGGCTGAATCCGAAGGTTTGATGCCACAGGACATGATTAACGCTAAGCCAGTGGCCGCAGCTGTGAAAGAGTTTTTCGGCTCCTCGCAACTATCGCAATTTATGGACCAAAACAATCCGCTGTCTGAGGTTACGCATAAGCGGCGTGTATCAGCACTAGGGCCAGGTGGTCTGACTCGTGAGCGTGCTGGATTTGAAGTTCGTGACGTGCATCCAACTCACTACGGCCGTGTTTGCCCAATTGAAACACCAGAAGGGCCAAACATTGGTTTGATCAATAGTTTGGCAACTTACGCGCGTACTAACGAATATGGATTCCTAGAGTCGCCATATCACAAAGTGATTAAAGGTGTGGTTACCGCGGAAGTAGAATATCTATCTGCGATCGATGAGGCTCAGTACGTTATTGCTCAGGCAAGTGCGCCTCTCGACAGCAAGGGTCGTTTCGACACTGAGTTAGTTGATGTGCGGCATCAAAACGAGTTTACAAAAACTGCGTCAGAAAATGTCGACTTCATGGATGTCTCGCCTAAGCAGGTGGTCTCCGTTGCAGCGTCGCTGATTCCGTTCCTCGAGCACGACGATGCTAACCGAGCACTTATGGGCTCTAACATGCAGCGTCAAGCAGTACCCACTCTTAGAGCAGAGAAACCTCTAGTAGGTACTGGTATGGAGCGTAACGTGGCACGGGACTCTGGTGTCTGTGTAACCGCCTTGCGTGGCGGCGTAGTTGACAGTGTCGATGCCGGCCGTATTGTTATTCGCGTAGCGGATGATGAAACAGCGGCTGGTGATGCGGGGGTTGATATATACAGCCTGACAAAATTCACTCGTTCAAATCAGAATACTTGTATCAACCAACGCCCGTTGGTTAAGCCAGGTGACAAGATTGCGAAGAAGGATATTTTAGCTGACGGTCCATCCATTGATATGGGTGAGCTAGCGCTGGGGCAGAATATGCGGATCGCATTTATGCCTTGGAATGGCTACAACTTCGAAGACTCTATTTTGGTTTCTGAGCGAGTCGTCAAAGAAGATCGCTTCACTAGTATCCATATTCAAGAACTTACTTGTATCGCTCGCGATACAAAGCTTGGGCCTGAAGAAATCACCTGTGACATACCTAATGTTGGTGAGGGTGCGCTGTCTAAGCTAGATGAATCAGGTATCGTTTATATTGGTGCTGAAGTAGGCGCTGGGGATATCTTGGTCGGTAAGGTTACCCCCAAGGGTGAAACCCAGCTAACCCCTGAAGAAAAACTGTTGCGTGCAATTTTCGGTGAAAAAGCCTCGGATGTGAAAGACACATCCCAGCGTGTGCCGACTAGCGTTAAAGGTACTGTTATAGACGTTCAGGTCTTCACCAGAGATGGTGTAGAAAAGGACGAGCGCGCAAGAGATATCGAGCAAGCCCAGCTTTCTAAAATCCGCAAAGATCTGGACGATGAGTTCCGTATCATCGAAATTGCTACTTTCGAGCGTCTACAACGTGCGTTAGATGGCAAAGAAGTTGCCAGTGCGCCAAATTTAGACAAAGGCAAAAAGGTATCAGCTGACTATTTAGCTGAACTGCCAAAAGATGACTGGTTCCGCATTCGTATGAAGGATGATGCGTTGAACGAGCAGCTTGAGAAGGCCGAAGCTCATATGGTTCAGCGTAAGGAGGCTTTAGATGCTATCTATGCTGACCAACGCGGTAAGTTGGAAAGCGGTGACGATTTAGCGCCTGGCGTATTGAAGATTGTTAAAGTCTACTTGGCTATCAAGCGACGTATTCAACCTGGCGATAAGATGGCTGGCCGTCACGGTAATAAAGGTGTTATTTCGGTAATTATGCCGGTTGAAGATATGCCTTTCGACGAACATGGAGAGCCGGTTGATATCGTCTTAAATCCATTGGGCGTACCGTCGCGAATGAACGTTGGTCAGGTATTAGAGACTCACTTAGGTTGGGCGGCGCGTGGTATTGGTGACAAGATCAATACCATGCTCGAAGAGCAACGTAAGACTGCGGAAATCCGTAAGTTTATGGAGCAGGTCTATAACGAAGTTGGCGGTACGCCTGCAGATATTAAATCGCTCAATGACGTTGAAGTGTTGGACCTAGCTCGTAACCTTTGCAAAGGCTTGCCGTTCGCTACTCCAGCATTTGATGGTGCTTCTGAAGCTGAAATCAAGAAAATGTTAGAGCTTGCTGACTTACCTAATACGGGCCAAACAACACTCTATGATGGTCGTACTGGTGACGCCTTTGCTCGCGAGACTACTGTAGGTTACATGTACATGCTTAAACTCAACCACTTGGTTGACGACAAGATGCACGCGCGTAGCACAGGTTCTTATAGCTTGGTTACCCAGCAGCCATTGGGCGGTAAAGCACAGTTTGGTGGTCAGCGCTTCGGTGAAATGGAAGTGTGGGCGCTGGAAGCATACGGTGCGGCTTACACGTTACAGGAAATGTTGACTGTTAAGTCAGATGACGTGGCCGGACGTACCAAGATGTATAAAAACATTGTAGACGGCGACTTTAAGATGGAGCCGGGTATGCCCGAATCCTTCAACGTGTTGGTCAAAGAGATTCGTTCTCTTGGTATCAATATTGAATTGGAAACGGAATAACAACCTTGAGCGTATCGAGTGGGCAATAGCCACTCGGACGAGAAGCGCTTTGCCCAGGCAAGGCGTCTCCACCAGAAAATGAGGAAAGATCGTGAAAGACTTACTTAATTTGCTAAAAGCCCAGGGTAGCGTTGATGAATTCGACGCTCTGAGAATTGGTTTGGCATCACCAGAAATGATACGTTCATGGTCCTTTGGCGAAGTAAAAAAGCCAGAGACCATCAACTATAGAACTTTTAAGCCAGAACGTGACGGCCTATTTTGCGCACGTATTTTTGGTCCGGTAAAAGACTACGAATGCTTGTGTGGCAAATACAAGCGCCTTAAGCACCGCGGAGTAATCTGTGAAAAGTGTGGTGTGGAAGTTACCTTAACAAAGGTACGTCGCGAACGTATGGGGCACATCGAGCTCGCTTGTCCTACGGCACACATTTGGTTCTTAAAGTCGCTGCCATCAAGAATTGGCTTGTTGTTAGATATGACGCTTCGAGACATCGAGCGAGTGCTATATTTTGAATCATTCGTTGTAATCGACGCCGGCCTTACTGATCTTGAAGTAGGGCAGCTATTAAACGACGAAGAGTACTACCAGACATTAGAGCAGTACGGTGATGAGTTTGATGCTCGCATGGGTGCTGAAGCTGTCCAACAGCTATTGTTGAATTTAGATATGGATGGCGAAATCGCGCATCTGCGTGAAGAGATTCCTGCAACTAACTCTGAAACTAAGATTAAGAAGTTCTCTAAGCGCCTAAAGCTTATGGAAGCCTTCACTAAGTCAGGTAACAAGCCAGAGTGGATGGTCATGACCGTGCTTCCGGTTCTGCCACCAGATTTGCGTCCATTGGTTCCATTGGATGGCGGGCGTTTTGCAACTTCCGATTTAAACGACCTATATCGTCGTGTTATTAACCGTAACAACCGCCTCAAGCGTTTGTTAGATCTTTCAGCGCCAGACATTATTGTGCGTAACGAAAAGCGTATGTTGCAGGAATCTGTGGACGCATTGCTAGACAATGGTCGTCGTGGCAGAGCAATTACCGGTTCAAACAAGCGTCCGCTGAAATCACTGGCTGATATGATTAAGGGTAAGCAAGGACGCTTCCGCCAGAATTTGTTGGGTAAGCGCGTGGACTATTCTGGTCGTTCAGTAATTGTTGTAGGTCCTACATTGCGCTTGCATCAATGTGGTCTGCCAAAGAAGATGGCTTTGGAACTCTTTAAGCCATTCATCTTCGGTAAGCTCGAAGATCGTCAGCTTGCGACTACAATTAAAGCAGCCAAGAAAATGGTTGAGCGCGAAACTGCTGAGGTGTGGGATATTCTCGCCGATGTCATTCGTGAACACCCAGTGATGTTGAATCGTGCGCCTACTTTGCATAGGTTAGGTATCCAAGCTTTTGAGCCGGTACTAATTGAAGGTAAGGCTATCCAGCTGCACCCGCTAGTTTGTAGTGCCTACAATGCGGATTTTGATGGCGACCAAATGGCCGTTCACGTACCGCTGACACTAGAAGCCCAGTTAGAAAGCCGCGCTTTGATGATGTCAACCAACAACATTCTTTCGCCAGCAAGCGGTGAGCCTATTATCGTTCCTTCACAGGACGTTGTTTTGGGCATCTACTACATGACTCGCGACAAGTTGAATGTCCTTGGTGAAGGTTCGATTTTTGCCAACCTTGATGAAGTCCACCGCGCGTTCTATTCCAAGCAAGTTAACTTGCATGCGAAAGTGAAAGTGCGAATTGAAGAGCATGTTGCCAATGAAGCTGGGGAACTTGTTTCTCAGACAACACTTTACGACACAACTGTAGGTCGTACATTGCTGTATGGCATTGTGCCTAAGGCTATGCCGTTCGAAATGGTCAATCGCGCCATGGACAAGAAGGCAATTTCAAACCTTATTAACGATTGTTATCGTCGCTGTGGTTTGAAGGAAACAGTAATCTTCGCCGACCAGTTGATGTATGCAGGTTTTGCTCATTCAACAGCCTCTGGTTCTTCCATTGGCGTTGAAGATTTTGTTATTCCAGAGGCGAAGAACCGAATCATCGGAGAAGCTGAAGAGGAAGTTGCAGAAATCGAATCTCAGTACGCTTCTGGTTTGGTAACTCAAGGCGAGAAGTACAACAAAGTTGTTGATATTTGGTTGCGCGCAAACGACCTAGTTGCGCGTTCAATGATGGACGGCATTTCTAAAGAAACTGTAGTCAACAGTGAAGGTGAAGACGAAGAGCAAGCGTCTTTTAACTCAGTGTTTATGTATGCAGACTCTGGTGCTCGTGGTTCGCCTGCACAGATTCGCCAGTTGGCGGGTATGCGTGGACTAATGACTCGTCCAGATGGCAGCATTATTGAAAATGCGATTACTGCCAACTTCAGAGAAGGTCTGACTGTAAACGATTACTTTATTTCGACTCACGGTGCTCGCAAGGGCCTAGCAGATACTGCGCTTAAAACAGCGAACTCTGGTTATCTGACTCGTCGTCTGGTTGACGTTGCTCAAGATGTTGTGATCACTGATGAAGATTGCGGGACGGATGCAGGCCTATATATCACCTCTATCGTAGAGGGCGGTGATGTGGTCTTGCCTCTTGGTGCTCGAGTGCTAGGGCGTACTGTTGCTGAAGACATACTTGATGCGGACGGCAAAACTCTCCTTATCTCTAAAGGTACGTTGATCGACGAAGCATGGGTTGAGCAGTTGGATGTTCTTGGTGTAGATGCAATGGTTGTTCGCTCTGCAATTACCTGCGAAACCTTCCACGGTGTTTGTCGTGCATGTTACGGACGTGACCTCGCTCGTGGGCACTTTATTAACGTTGGTGAGGCTGTAGGTGTTATTGCAGCTCAGTCAATTGGTGAGCCAGGTACTCAGCTAACGATGCGTACGTTCCACATTGGCGGTGCTGCTTCGCGAGCAACAGCGGTTGATAATATTCAAGTTAAGCACGGTGGCACAATTCGCTTACATAATCTGAAGACTGTAAAGCGTGAATCTGGAGAGCTGGTAGCAGTATCTAGATCCGGTGCTATCGCAGTGGCTGATGATCATGGGCGCGAGCGTGAAAGATACAAACTTCCTTACGGCGCGGTTATCTCCGTTGCAGACGAAGATAAGGTTGATGCTGGGCAAATTATTGCTCAGTGGGATCCGCACACGCACCCAATCGTTTCCGAAGTAAGCGGTAATGTTGAGTTCTTCGAAATGGAAGAAGGCCTATCTATGAATCGTCAGACTGACGAATTAACAGGCCTGACCAATATTACAGTACTAGATCCTAAAGACCGTCCAAGCGCGGCGAAGGATTTACGCCCAGCTGTGCGTCTAACAGATGCTAAAGGCGGCGCTGTAATGCTGCCTGGTAGTGAAGTTCCTGCAAATTACTTCATGCCGAGCAACGCTATTTTGAATATGGAAAATGGCGCTAAAATTGGCATCGGTGACATTATCGCGAGAATTCCGCAAGAAGGTTCCAAGACTAGAGACATTACAGGTGGTCTGCCACGAGTAGCTGACTTGTTTGAGGCAAGAAAGCCTAAAGAACCTGCGATTTTGGCGGAAGCCACAGGTGCGGTTTCTTTCGGTAAGGAAACTAAAGGTAAGCGTCGTTTGGTAATTACACCTGTCGATAGCGATCCAGTAGAAACTCTTATTCCGAAATGGCGCACCATTGGCGTGTTCGATGGCGAGCAGGTAGAACGTGGTGAAACAGTTTGCGATGGGCCTTTCAGTGCCCATGATATTTTGCGCCTGAAGGGTGTAGAAGAACTAGCCAAGTATATTGTTAATGAGATCCAAGAAGTTTACCGACTTCAGGGTGTGACAATTAACGATAAGCATATCGAAGTGATTTGCCGTCAGATGTTGCGTAAAGTCGAAGTCTCCCACGCCGGTGACTCAAATCTTATTAGAGGCGAGCAGGTAGAGTTCGCGCAGATTCGTAGGATCAATGCTGAACTGAGAGAAGAAGGCAAAGCTGAAGCCGAGTTCCAACGCTTGTTGTTGGGTATTACCAAAGCTTCGCTAGCGACTGAATCCTTTATCTCTGCTGCATCGTTCCAGGAAACTACTCGTGTACTTACAGAGGCAGCCGTAACAGGCAAGCAAGATTTCTTGCGCGGCCTGAAAGAAAACGTAGTAGTGGGTCGACTAATACCAGCAGGTACCGGTCTTACCTATCACGCAGAGCGCAAGCGCCAGCGTGAAGAAGAGCGTGCTGGCATCAATAAAGATGCGGTAACTGCAGACGATATTGAGCAAGCATTGAGTGAGGCGTTGTCCGCACAAGATACTGACTAGGTAACACTGCTAGAGTTTACGTTGGGTGGATAGCTTCCCAACGTAAACGACAGAAAAATTAAAGGTCTTATTGGGCCTTGTTAAAACTACGGGTCGTGAGTAGAATGCCCGCCCGGATTATGGGCTGTGAAGGCCCTACCTATGGAGATTTAAGCAAGTTATGGCAACCATCAGCCAGTTAGTACGAAAGCCGCGTAAGCGAAAAGTAGTTAAAAACATAGTGCCTGCACTGCAAGCTTGTCCGCAGAAGCGTGGTGTGTGTACTCGTGTTTATACAACGACACCAAAGAAGCCGAACTCAGCATTACGTAAGGTATGTAGAGTGCGCTTAACCAATGGTTATGAAGTAACTTCATATATTGGTGGTGAAGGTCACAACCTACAAGAGCACTCAGTTGTTCTAATACGTGGTGGTCGAGTAAAGGATTTACCGGGTGTTCGATACCACACAATCCGTGGAACATTAGATACCTCAGGTGTTGCTGATCGTCGCCAAGGCCGATCCAAATATGGTGCCAAGCGCCCTAAGTAACCCCTCACAATTAAATTTATTCTCAGTAAGGCCTCAGATTTCTGAGGATTTACCTGAAGCAAGGAGAAAGCAATGCCAAGACGTCGCGTAGTCGCAAAAAGAGAAATTCTTCCAGATCCTAAGTACCACAACCAAGTGGTTGCTAAGTTTATGAACCACGTAATGGTTAGCGGTAAAAAAGCCGTTGCTGAGCGTATCGTGTACGGTGCGTTGGAACGTGTTCAGCAAAAAGATGGCGCTGATCCCATCGAAGTTTTTGAAAAAGCACTAGAAGCAATTGCACCTATGGTAGAGGTCAAGTCTCGCCGCGTAGGTGGTGCAACATATCAGGTGCCTGTTGAGGTTCGTCCTTCCAGACGCAATGCGCTGGCAATGCGTTGGTTAGTAGATAGCTCTCGTAAGCGTAGCGAAAAGTCTATGGCGGCACGCCTTGCCGGTGAATTGATGGATGCTGCGGATGGTCGTGGTAGCGCTGTTAAGAAGCGTGAAGACACCCATAGAATGGCCGATGCTAATAGAGCCTTCGCGCATTATCGCTACTAGATAGTACGGCTCTTATTCACCCTACGAAGTAAACTGTCATGCCCCGCACTACGCCTATAAGCAGGTATCGAAATATAGGCATAGTCGCCCACGTGGACGCGGGCAAGACAACTACTACTGAGCGCGTGCTTTTTTATACCGGCCTTTCTCATAAGATTGGCGAAGTTCATGACGGTGCCGCTGTTATGGACTGGATGGAACAAGAGCAAGAGCGCGGCATTACTATTACCTCAGCTGCTACAACCTGCTATTGGGCGGGTATGAACAAGCAGTTCGACGAACACCAAATCAATATCATCGACACCCCAGGACATGTTGACTTCACTATCGAAGTGGAGCGCAGTTTGCGTGTATTGGATGGCGCCGTAGTTGTCTTTTGCGGCACTTCCGGTGTTGAACCCCAATCTGAAACAGTATGGCGGCAAGCCGATAAATATGCGGTGCCCCGTTTAGTTTTTATAAACAAGATGGACCGGCAAGGGGCTGATTTCCCTCGTGTTGTCGAGCAGATTGGTGAGCGTTTGGGTGCTCAGGTTGTACCTATCCAAATAGCATTGGGTTACGAAGAAAACTTCGCTGGCGTAATTGACCTGATTGAAATGCAGGCTATCCAGTGGGAAGAGGGTGATCAAGGTTCAACCCATAAACGCTCAGATATCCCTGAAGAATACCAAGCTGAAGCCGAGCGGTTGCGTGAAGAGTTGGTTGAAGCTGCTGCTGAGGCCAATGATGAACTAACTGAAAAATACCTCGAGGGTGGCGAGCTAAGTATCGAGGAAATAAAACTTGGACTGCGTTTGCGCACTCTGGCGAATGAAATCGTCTTAGCAACCTGCGGCTCTGCGTTTAAGAACAAGGGCGTTCAATGCGTACTGGATGCTGTAGTAGATTTTCTGCCAGCGCCAACAGAAGTTAAGGCCATTGAAGGTGAGTTATCGGACGGTAGCATTGGGCACAGGCTTTCAGATGACACGGCGCCATTTGCGGCTTTGGCATTTAAGATTGCTACTGACCCATTTGTAGGCACTTTAACTTTCTTTCGAGTCTATTCTGGCGTACTCAAAACCGGCGACCAAGTACTTAATCCAATCAAAGGCAAGCGCGAGCGTATTGGCAGAATGGTGCAAATGCACGCTAATAATCGTAATGAAATTGCAGAAGTCCGTGCCGGTGATATCGCAGCGATTATCGGCCTGAAAGATGTGACAACGGGCGAGACGCTTTGTACTAAAGAGCACGCCATTATCCTGGAGCGTATGGACTTTCCGGAACCGGTCATCTCGGTTGCCGTTGAGCCTAGGTCTGTTGCGGACCAAGACAAGTTGACCGTTGCCCTCGGCAAGCTCGCGCAGGAAGACCCATCCTTTAAAGTCGAAACAGACAAAGAAACCGGTCAAACAGTAATCTCTGGTATGGGCGAACTGCACTTAGACATTATTGTTGACCGTATGCGTCGAGAATTTAGTGTTGTTGCCAATATCGGTAAGCCACAGGTTTCTTATCGCGAAACCATCCGTGGTGTTGTGGAGCAGGAAGGTGAGTTTATTCGTGAGGCTGGCGGCCGTGGCCAATATGGTCATGTGAAAGTGCGTTTAGAGCCGCTCAAAGATGAACACGGGGAATTCTCCTACGAGTTTGTCGATGAGATAACGGATAACGTCATCCCTAAAGAATTCATTCCGGCCGTTGACCAAGGCATTCAAGATCAAATGCGTAATGGCGTCATTGCAGGTCACCGGTTGATTGGGGTGAAGGCTACGCTTATAGGTGGATCTTTTCACGAGGTTGACTCTTCTGAAATGGCGTTTAAGATCGCCGCCGCAATGGCATTTCGTGAAGGCGCTATGAACGCCAATCCTGTATTGCTGGAACCCGTAATGATTGTTGAAGTGGTTACACCAGAGGACTACATGGGTGATGTGGTAGGCGATCTAAACCGTCGCCGCGGCATGATAGTCGGCATGGAAGAGACTCCTGCTGGCAAAGTCGTGAAGGCAGAAGTGGCGCTGTCGGAAATGTTCGGCTACTCCACGGATTTACGCAGTAGTACACAGGGGCGAGCAACTTACACAATGGCGTTTGCCAAGTACGCAGACGTACCAGACGCCGTAATGGACAGAATTCGGTCTCGATAATTAAAACCTTGAGGAAGGAACATGGCTAAAGAGAAATTTGAAAGAAACAAACCACACGTAAACGTGGGCACAATTGGCCACGTTGACCATGGTAAGACAACATTAACAGCGGCGTTAACGCGAGTTTGTGCTGAAGTTTACGGCGGCGAGATGCGAGATTTTGCCCAGATTGATAACGCGCCAGAAGAAAGAGAGCGCGGTATTACAATTGCGACCAGCCACGTTGAATATGAGAGTGAAGGTCGTCACTACGCGCACGTTGACTGCCCAGGACACGCGGACTATGTGAAGAACATGATCACCGGTGCTGCGCAAATGGACGGCGCTATTTTAGTTTGTGGTGCAACAGATGGCCCAATGCCCCAAACACGAGAGCACATTTTGTTGTCCCGTCAGGTTGGTGTTCCTAAGATCGTAGTTTTCTTGAACAAGGCTGACTTGTTAGCAGAAGACTGTGGTGGCGTAGGCACTGAAGAATACGAAGAGATGAAAGAGCTTGTAGAAATGGAGCTTATTGATCTTCTAGAGCAGTACGAGTTTCCAGGTGATACACCCATCATCATGGGCAGCGCCTTGATGGCATTGGAAGGTAAGGACGACAATGAGCTAGGTACTACAGCGGTTAAGACCCTTGTAGAAACACTAGACTCTTATATTCCAGAGCCTGAGCGTGCAGTAGATTTACCGTTCCTGATGCCTATTGAAGATGTATTCTCCATCTCAGGCCGTGGCACAGTGGTTACTGGTCGAGTAGAGCGCGGCATTGTGAATGTAGGCGACGAGATCGAGATCGTTGGTGTTAAAGATACAATGAAGACTACGTGCACAGGCGTAGAGATGTTCCGTAAGTTGTTGGACGAAGGTCGAGCAGGCGAGAACGTTGGTGTCTTGTTGCGTGGTACTAAGCGAGAAGAAGTAGAGCGTGGTCAGGTATTGACCAAGCCGGGTGCAATTACACCGCACACTAAGTTTGAGGCAGAAGTATATGTACTGTCTAAAGACGAAGGTGGCCGTCACACTCCATTCTTTAAGGGTTATCGCCCACAGTTTTACTTCCGTACTACGGACGTGACTGGTGCGTGTGAGCTGCCTGAGGGTGTAGAGATGGTAATGCCGGGCGATAACATCAAGATGGTAGTTGAGCTTATTTGCCCAATTGCTATGGACGATGGTCTGCGTTTTGCGATCAGAGAAGGCGGCCGTACAGTAGGTGCGGGCGTTGTTGCTAAGGTTATTGCTTAAGGCAATGCCCAGTAATGAGTTCTTTTCTCAAAAAGACTCATAGCTAGGAAGGGCAAGGAAAGTCTCCGGTAACCCAAGTCGCTAATGAGTACGGGCGGGTTGGGTGCTTGAAAGAAAGTCTTTGGCGCTAATATGTAAGCAAATTAAATTACATTATTAGCGTTATTCACTCCAACAAGTGTTGCTTGAGATAATTCTACTCTGTATAGTTCGCCTCCCGCTTTGGAGAGCGTGAGCACTGAAGTTTTTGCTGAAGTGGTCATGGAATCGGCAGTTTCAGAGCCGAAGAAGGCGGGTGTAACTGCACTATTGTTGCAGCGAAATGCTCTTTAACAGGAGAAATGCTCATTCAACCGTTCTGTGCGTTGAGCACAGTACGGTGGACGAGTGAATTTTAATTAGGGTTGGAGTTTGTAAGTGCAAAATCAGCGTATACGCATTCGCTTGAAAGCATTTGATCATCGTCTTATTGATGTATCGACACAGGAAATTGTTGATACCGCAAAGCGGACTGGTGCACAGGTGAAGGGACCGATCCCGCTGCCCACTCGTAAAGAGCGGTTTACAATTCTTGTATCACCACACGTCAATAAGGACGCGCGGGACCAATATGAGATCCGTACCCATAAAAGACTCCTGGATATTGTTGAGCCCACAGAAAAGACAGTCGATGCGCTTATGAAGCTCGATCTGGCGGCTGGGGTTGAAGTACAAATTAGTTTGAATTAATCGAGGCAGCGTTAGCTCTTTCGGGAGTAAGCGAAGTTTCGAGGTTTTGATACAAAAAGGCTCCGATAGGGAGCTGGCGATTGGCGAAAGCCGGGCACTGGCCTTTTACTCGACAGAGGAAAAGGGTGGGAGCCCAGCACGCCGTTGTTACCGCACAAAGGTAGGATTAGACCAATGGCAATTGGACTGGTAGGTAAAAAAAGTGGCATGACACGCATCTTCAATGAAGAAGGCGTATCCGTGCCGGTTACGGTTATAGAAGCCGAGCCTAATAGAATTACTCAGGTTAAGAGTGTCGAGAGTGATGGCTATGTAGCTGTCCAAGTGACCACGGGCGAGCGACGTCAAAGTCGTGTAAGTAAGCCAATGGCAGGACACTTTGCTAAAGCGAAAGCTGGTGCAGGGCGGGGTTTATGGGAATTTCGCTCTCCTCAAGTGGAAGACTTGGGTGTTGGTGGCGAGCTCACCGTTGAACAATTTGCGGCAGGTCAGACTGTTGATGTGCAAGGCACCTCAAAAGGTAAAGGCTTCGCAGGTACCATCAAGCGTTGGAATTTTGCTGGTCAAGATAATACTCACGGTAACTCTATCTCTCACCGAGCTCCTGGTTCTATTGGCCAATGCCAGACACCAGGCCGCGTATTTAAAGGTAAGAAGATGTCAGGCCATATGGGTGCGGCTCGTGTGACCACGCAGAACCTAGAGATTGTTCGAGTAGATACAGAGCGTAACCTAATTATGGTTAAGGGCGCTGTACCTGGAGCAACTGGTGGGGACGTATTTATCCGTCCAGCAGTAAAGGCTCGTTCTGAAGCGACTGCTGCGGGAGAAGCTGAATGAATTTGAATCTAGCCCTAGACGGCGGCAGTGTTGAAGTAGCAGATACCGCGTTTAGCAGAGAATTTAACGAATCCCTAGTTCACCAAGTTGTGGTTGCCTATATGGCAGGCGCACGACAGGGTTCTCGAGCGCAGAAGAATCGTTCTGCTGTAAGCGGTGGTGGTAAGAAGCCATGGCGTCAAAAAGGTACTGGTCGCGCCCGTGCGGGTACTACGCGTTCTCCTATTTGGCGTTCTGGTGGTGTGACATTCGCAGCACAACCCCAAGATCACTCTACAAAAGTTAATCGCAAAATGTATCGCGGCGCGCTACGTTGCATTCTTTCTGAACTTATTCGTAAAGAACGCCTCGTTGCTGTTGAGAGTTTTTCGGTTAAAGCGCCTAAGACTAAAGAGTTGTTAACCCAGCTTAAGAGTTTAGACATGAGTAACGTACTAATCGTTACGGAAGACGGCGATGAGAATTTATTTTTAGCAGCTCGCAACGTTCGCTTTGTCGACGTTCGGGATGTTGAGGGTGTAGATCCGGTAAGCCTAATCAGCCACGACAAAGTGCTGATCACGGTTGCTGCGTTGAAGAAGCTAGAAGAGGCATTGGTATGAATCAGGAGCGCATTTTTACTGTTCTACGCGAGCCTCACATATCAGAGAAGGTTTCTGTATTGGGCGATGTAGCTAATCAATACGCTTTTAAAGTATCGGTAGATGCAACTAAGGCTGAGATTCGCGAAGCTATTGAGACCATTTTTAAAGTCTCTGTAAAAAATGTCAGTACAGTGAATGTAAAAGGCAAAGTTAAGAGAACTGCGCGTGGTTTGTCGCGCAAGAAGAATTGGAAAAAGGCATACGTAACTGTAGCGCAGGGCCAAGAGCTCGACTACATGGTTGCGGAATAAGGGTTTAGCGTAATGGCTGTTGTAAAAACGAAACCAACATCACCGGGTCGTCGATTTGTCGTTAAAGTCGTCAACCCTGAGTTGCATAAAGGCGCGCCACATAAAGCGCTTCTAGCACCGCAATCAAAGACTGGCGGTAGAAATAACGCTGGCCGGATAACCACTCGTCATCGAGGCGGCGGTCATAAGCAACATTATAGAATTATTGATTGGAAGCGCACCAAAGATGGTATTCCAGCAGTAGTAGAGCGTCTTGAATACGATCCGAATAGAACGGCGAACATTGCTTTGCTTAAGTACGCGGACGGAGAGCGACGTTACATTATTGCGCCTAAGGGTGTGCATGCTGGTGATCCGATTATGAGTGGGCCGACTGCGCCGATTCGTTCAGGAAATACGCTAGCTCTCAGAAGTATCCCAGTGGGTAGTGTAATCCACTGTGTCGAATTGAAGCCAGGCAAGGGCGCGCAAATGGTGCGTAGTGCCGGCGGTTCTTGTCAGTTAGTTGCTCGCGAAGGTGCTCACGCTACCTTGCGTATGCGGTCCGGCGAAATGCGCCGTGTGCTTAGCGAATGCCGCGCAACACTTGGCGAAGTAGGTAACAGTGAACATAGTCTGCGTTCATTAGGTAAAGCTGGTGCTACCCGTTGGCGCGGCGTCCGCCCAACAGTTCGTGGTGTGGCTATGAACCCAGTTGATCACCCGCACGGTGGTGGTGAAGGTAAGACATCAGGCGGCAGACACCCAGTTTCACCTTGGGGAATGCCAACAAAGGGTCATAAGACCAGAAAGAATAAGCGTACCGACAGCCTCATTGTGCGTCGTCGCGGCAAGCGATAAACGGAGTAACGTAAGTGCCAAGATCATTATTTAAAGGCCCATTTGTTGATACCCATCTGTTGAAGAAGGTAGAGAACGCAGTGGCTAACAGTGAACGTCGCCCTATCAAGACTTGGTCGCGTCGCTCAATGGTCATGCCTGAGATGGTTGGTTTAACCATTGCTATTTATAACGGCCGTCAACATATTCCAGTTGTTATCAATGAAGACATGGTAGGGCACAAGTTGGGTGAATTTGCGCCAACTCGCACTTACCGCGGTCATGCGGCGGATAAGAAAGCGAAGCGATAGCGCACAGAATAAGGTAGAGGAAGAAGATGGAAGTCAGAGCGATTGCAAAACGCTTAAGTATCTCTGCGCAGAAGGTTCGCTTAGTGGCAGACCAAGTTCGCGGCAAGCCAGTGGCTGATGCTTTAGATATATTGAATTTCAGTACTAAGAAAGGTGCTGTGTTAGTGAAAAAGACCGTTGAGTCAGCGATTGCAAATGCTGAACACAACGAAGGTGCTGATGTAGATGATCTTCGGATATCGGAAATATTCGTTAACGAAGGCATGACAATGAAACGCATTCGTCCGCGTGCTAAAGGCCGTGCGGATAGAATACTAAAACGCAGCTGTCACATCACTGTGACCGTTTCGGATACGGAATAAGAGAATAGTATGGGTCAAAAAGTACATCCAACCGGTATTCGCTTAGGGATTGTCAAAGATCACACGTCGGTGTGGTATGCGGACAAGAAGACCTATGCACAGTACCTATTGAACGATCTAGAGGTGCGTAGTTTCTTGCGCAAGCGTCTTGCTGATGCCTCTGTGGGTAGAATTGAGATTGCTCGGCCAGCTCAGACAGCTCGTGTAACTATTCACACAGCGCGTCCCGGTATTGTTATTGGCAAGAAAGGCGAAGATGTAGAGCGCCTACGTAATGATTTAAGCAAAATGATGGGTGTTCCCGTCCACGTAAATATCGAAGAAATCCGTAAGCCAGAATTGGATGCGGTATTAGTTGCTCAGAATGTAGCTCAGCAGTTAGAACGCCGAGTACAGTTTAGAAGAGCGATGCGTCGAGTAATACAGAACGCAATGCGCTTAGGTGCCGAAGGTATCAAAGTGCGTGTTGCTGGTCGTCTTGGTGGGGCAGAAATTGCTCGCTCCGAGGTCTATCACGAAGGAAGAGTGCCTCTGCATACCCTTCGTGCAGATATCGATTACGCAACTTTTGAAGCTGAAACTACCTACGGTATTTTGGGCATCAAAGTGTGGATCTTTAAGGGAGAGGTTATCGGGTCACAAGCCCCTGCTCAAGCTTCTCAGCAAGCCTAAGCCGTAATTAAGTACGAAGATGTTACAGCCGAAAAGAACAAAATTTAGAAAAATGCACAAGGGACGCAACCGAGGCCTCGCCCTGAGAGGTAGTCGCGTCAGCTTTGGTGAGTTTGGTCTTAAAGCCGTTGGGCGAGGCAGACTTACCGCGCGTCAAATTGAAGCCGGCAGACGAGCGATGACTCGTCGTATTCGCCGAGGCGGAAAAATTTGGATCCGAGTGTTCCCAGATAAGCCAATTACCAAGAAGCCTTTGGAAGTACGTCAAGGTAAAGGTAAGGGTAGCGTTGAATATTGGGTGGCCCTTATTCAGCCAGGTCGCGTGTTATACGAGATGCAAGGTGTGCCTGAAGAGATGGCCCGGGAAGCGTTGGCATTGGCGGCGGCAAAATTGCCCTTTAAGACAGTATTTGTTAAGCGGACAGCAATGTAATGAAAGTCCAAGATTTAAGAGAAAAGACTGCAGAAGAGCTGCAAACCGAAGTGGTACGGCTGCGTCGCGAGCATTTTTCGCTACGTATGCAGAACGCTAGTGGTCAACTAGGTCAGCCGCATCTTCTTAAAGAAATTCGTCGAGATATCGCACGGGTGAAGACAGTAATGAAGGAGAGTAAAGATGTCTGAAGCAGAAGTAGCCCAGACTAATCCGCGTACTGTGACGGGCGTAGTGGTCAGTGATCGCATGCACAAAGGCATCACCGTGAAGGTAGAGCGTAGGGTAAAGCACCCGGTTTATGGAAAATTCGTACGTAAGTCATCGAAGATTCATGCGCACGATGAAGATAACACTTGCAACATAGGTGACACGGTCACTGTGATTGAGTGTCGTCCATTGTCAAAAACAAAGACCTGGATGCTTAAGAGTATCGACGTTCGGTCTACTGGAGTTTAGAGCGCAATGATTCAGACAGAAACCATGCTAGAGATCGCTGACAACAGCGGTGCTCGTAGAGTCCAGTGTATTAAGGTCCTAGGCGGTAGCCACAGACGTTACGCGGGTATTGGCGATGTGATCAAGGTCACCATTAAGGAAGCCATTCCGCGCGGTCGCGTAAAGAAAGGTCAGGTGATGGACGCGGTAGTAGTGCGTACACGTAAAGGTGTTCGTAGACCTGACGGCTCTTTGATCAAGTTCGATCACAACGCTGCGGTTTTACTTAACGCACAAAAGCAGCCAGTTGGCACACGTATTTTTGGGCCGGTTACTCGCGAACTTAGAACAGAAAATTTCATGCGTATTGTTTCGCTAGCGCCTGAAGTACTTTAAGTACAAAACAGATTAATAGAGATCCTAAGAGATTGTCGGCATGTTAAAGATCAAGAAAAAAGATGAAGTGGTAGTAGTTGCCGGTCGTGACAAAGGTCGTCGCGGTGAAGTTTTGCGCGTCATGAAAGACGGCAGACTTATGGTTGCTGGTATTAACATGGTTAAGAAGCATAAACGCCCTAACCCGAACACTGGCGATCAGGGTGGAATCGTTCCTCAGGAAGCTCCGATTCAAGGCTCTAATGTTGCAATCTGGAATCACGAAAGCGAAAAAGCAGACAAAGTAGGTTTGCGCATTGAAGATGGAAAGAAAATCCGCTTCTTCAAATCAAACGGCAAAGAGATTGAAGACTAAAGATGTCTAATTTATACGAGCATTATAGAAAAGAACTACACCCTAAGTTGCAAAAAGACTTGGCGATTAGTAATCCAATGGAAGTGCCTAAGATTACTAAAGTTACGCTTAACATGGGTGTTGGTGAAGCTATCACAGACCGCAAAGTTATGGATGCGGCAGTATCAGACATGACAGCTATCGCAGGGCAACAGCCAGTAATTTGTTTGGCGCGTCGTTCAGAAGCTGGTTTTAAAATTCGTGAAGGCTACCCAATCGGGTGCAAGGTTACTTTGCGTAGAGAAAAGATGTACGACTTTATCGAACGTCTTGTAAGCATTGCGATACCTCGAATGCGTGACTTCCGCGGGTTGAACCCAAAGTCTTTTGACGGTCGTGGCAACTTTAGCATGGGTCTTACTGAGCAAATCGTATTTGCAGAGATAGATTACGACAAGATCGACAAGATTCGCGGTCTAGATATCTGTGTGACTACCACAGCAAAAACAAATGAAGAGGCACTTGAGCTATTAAAAGCTTTCAAGTTCCCTTTCCGTACATAGAGAAGAGATTAGTTATGGCAAAGCGTTCCATGATTGAACGAGAGAAGAAGCGAGCAGATATCCGTAGTAAGTACGGGAAGAAGCGCGCAGCTCTAAAGGCGATTATTTCAGATCGCAACGTATCCGATGAGGATCGTTGGGATGCGCAGTTGAAGCTTCAGGCACAGCCACGCGATGCTAGCGCTGTAAGACACCAAAGACGTTGTGGCCTAACGGGGCGTCCTCATGGTGTATATCGTAAGTTTGGTCTGTCACGAAACATGTTACGTGAAGCGGCTATGCGCGGTGATGTTCCCGGTTTAGTTAAGGCCAGCTGGTAGGTAATTATTATGACAATGCAAGATCCAATAGCTGACCTACTTACTCGCGTAAGAAACGCCCAAATGGCTGGTCACGTGAGTGTTCAGATGCCCAACTCAAAAGGTAAGCGTGCCATTTTGGACGTGCTCCAGAGTGAAGGTTTTATTTTGGGCTATTCAGTAAGTGACGAAGTTAAGTCAAATATTACAGTTGAACTGAAGTACCACAACGGTTCTCCAGTTATTGAAGAGATTTCGCGGGTTAGCCGTCCTGGACTGCGGATCTATAAAGAAAGTAATGATATTCCTAAAGTCCGCGGCGGACTTGGGGTTGCGATAGTCAGCACTAATAAGGGTGTAATGACCGACAAGAACGCACGTTCCCAAGGGATCGGTGGCGAAGTACTTTGTACGGTTTTTTAGGGGAACTTTAATGTCTCGCGTAGCAAACAATCCAGTCGCATTGCCTTCGGGTTTAGAAGTCAAAATCGACGGTCAGCACCTCTCTGTAAAGGGTGGTAAAGGCCAAATGGAAATGAACATCCATGAATACGTTGCTCTCAAGCAAGAAGATGGCGAGTTGCGTGTCAGCGCTCAGTCTGACGCTCGCGAAGCAGATGCAATGGCAGGCACTATGCGTGCCTTGGTGCAGAATATGGTGACAGGTGTAACCACAGGGTTCGAACGTAAGTTAGAACTCCAAGGTGTTGGTTATCGTGCTCAGTCGCAAGGCAGCACGTTGACCCTGCAGTTGGGCTTTTCTCACCCTGTAGTTTATACGTTGCCTGAAGGCATTTCGGCTACAACGCCAAGTCAAACGGAAGTAGTTATTGCCGGTATCGACAAGCAGCGCGTTGGACAGGTATGTGCAGAGATTAGAGCGTTTAGACCACCAGAGCCTTATAAAGGCAAGGGTGTTAGATACGCTGGCGAATACGTAAGACGTAAAGAAGCCAAAAAGAAGTAATTAGTTTAATAGTCGTAGACTACCTTTGGAGCAGCTTAGTGCGGTTTCCGGAAGTATCAAGACTGTTGAAGAATATAGAAACGGATGGCGCGCTTATTAAGGCACGCAAAATGGAAACCAGGTTCGAAGCATGAACAGTAAGAAATCAAGCAGATTAAGAAGAGCGCGTCGTAGCCGCATGAAAATGCGCGAGCTGGGTGCTGTTCGTTTGTCAGTCAATCGCACACCGCGGCATATATACGCACAGGTGATTTCTGCCGATGGCGGAACCGTTTTGGCTCAGGCGTCTACACTAGAGACAGCACTACGTGGAACAGCCACTGGTAATGTAGCTACAGCGGCAAAAGTAGGGGCATTGGTTGCAGAGCGAGCGAAAGAGCAGGGCGTAACAGCTGTTGCATTTGATCGATCAGGTTTTAAGTATCACGGACGAGTAAAAGCATTAGCAGATGCCGCTCGCGAAGGCGGATTGGAGTTCTAAATGGCTTATACCGATAAAGTAGAAGAAGAAGGTCTAGTTGAGAAACTGGTCCAAGTAAACAGAGTTGCCAAAGTGGTTAAAGGCGGCCGTATTTTTGGTTTTACCGCACTGACCGTTGTTGGTGATGGTAACGGCCGTGTTGGATTTGGTCGTGGTAAAGCACGTGAAGTACCAACAGCTATTCAAAAAGCGATGGAAGCTGCGCGACGCAACATGGTTGATGTTGACCTAAATGGCGGAACTTTGTGGTACGCCACAACCGCACGGCATTCAGCGTCTAAGGTATATATGCAGCCAGCCTCCGAAGGTACTGGTGTCATCGCCGGTGGCACAATGCGGGCGGTTTTAGAAGCTGCGGGCGTCCACAACGTTTTAGCTAAGTGCTATGGATCAACCAATCCGGTGAACGTGGTTAGAGCAACTTTTAAGGCTCTCACGGGCGTTAAGTCTCCAGAGCGCGTTGCAGATAAGCGCGGCAAGACTGTCGACAATATTGTCGCTTAAGGCTGAGGCATAGTTATGAGCAGTAAATCTATTAGCGTGACCCAGACTAAAAGTCCGATTGGTCGTTTAAAGAATCACAAAGCTTGTTTGGTCGGCTTAGGCCTTCGACGCATTGGTCACACCGTGACTGTTGAAGATACGCCGTCTGTTCGAGGAATGATTAATCGCGTGCACTACATGGTGCGTGTCGAGGGAGAGTCCTAATGCATTTGAATGATCTACACCCTGCCGATGGCAGTCACAAAATCAAGCGCCGCGTTGGTCGTGGTGCTAGCTCTGGTTGGGGTAAGACATCTGGTCGCGGTCAGAAAGGACAGAAGGCGCGTTCTGGTGGCGGCGTTCGTCCAGGTTTTGAAGGCGGTCAGCTGCCTTTGCAGATGCGTATTCCAAAGTTCGGTTTCCGCTCACGCGTAAGCTTGTCCACTACCGAAGTGCGCCTAAGCGAATTGGCTAAACTTCAGGGAGAGGAAGTCACAATGGAAACATTGAAGGCTGCTAACGTAGTAAGACGCGACATGAAGCGTGCTCGCATCATGTTGTCCGGCGCTGTGTCTAAAGCTTATAAAGTAGAAGACGCAAATATCGGCGTAACCAAAGGCGCGCAAGCTGCTATTGAAGCAGCTGGCGGTAGCGTAGTGGTTTTTGAAACTCCAACACCAGGCAAGTTGACCAAGAAAGAACGTCCTGAAGCTGCGGCTGCAGAATAGCTTTTATAACGTCACGCAATAATAAAGAATACAGAATAAATAATGTCCAATAATCAACAAGACGTAGCGAATCAGCTAGCAGGGAATCAGGCAGGGGTTGCAGAACTCCGTAGTCGTTTGCTGTTCGTGTTATTTGCATTGTTGGTTTATAGAATTGGTACACATATCCCAGTTCCTGGTATCGACCCCGCTCAATTGCAGGCGATTTTCAACCAGAACCAAGGTGGCATACTAGAACTCTTCAACATGTTCTCTGGTGGCGCTTGGGAGCGTATGAGTATTTTGGCATTAGGCGTAATTCCTTATATTACAGCCAGTATTATCATGAATTTGCTTACCATGATGTGGCCAACTTTTCAGCAGTGGCGTAAAGAAGGCGACGCTGGTCGGAGAAAAATTACAAAAGCAACGCGCCTTTTGACCCTTGGTATTGCATTGATTCAGGGCACATCGCTGGCAGTAACCCTAGCGAATCAGGGCTTGGCTTTTGAGAGTGGATTTGCATTTACTTTTGTAGCAACGCTAACTTTGGTGACAGGCTCCATTTTCATGATGTGGCTTGGCGAGCAAATTACGGAACGCGGTGTCGGTAACGGTATTTCGCTTCTGATCTTCTCAGGTATCGTCTCTGGTTTCCCTTCAGCTCTGGGGCAAATGTTTGAAGCGGCACGGTTAGGCAACATCAATATTATCGCGCTGCTAGCGATGGGTGTTCTGGCGGTTGCAATTGTGTGGTTTGTTGTTCGCGTTGAACGCGGGCAGCGACGGATCACAGTGAATTATGCAAAGAAGCAGCAGGGGCGTAGAGTGTTCCAAGCTCAGAGCAGTCACCTACCGTTAAAGATCAATATGGCTGGTGTTATCCCAGCGATCTTTGCCTCAAGTTTGTTATTAGCTCCCGCTTCTATGGCGAGTTGGTTTGGCAGTAATCCAGGGATGGGTGCGCTTCAGGAAGTTGCATTAGTACTCTCGCCAGGACAGCCGCTTTATATAATGATGTTTGCCGCCGGGATCATCTTTTTCAGCTTTTTCTATACAGCTATTATGTTCGATCCAAAGGACGTAGCAGATAATTTGAAGCGTCAGGGCGCCTACGTACCAGGTATCCGTCCAGGCCAGCAAACTTCTAAGTATATTGATGATGTGATCACCAGGCTCACCGTTTTTGGCGCACTCTACGTGACGCTAGTGTGTCTACTACCAGAATTTATGGTGGTCTTTTTTAACACTTCTTTTCAACTAGGCGGAACCGCTGTACTGATCGTCGTCGTGGTAGCAATGGACTTTATGTCACAAGTGCAATCACACCTGATGAGCAGCCAGTACGCGAAGTTGATGGAAAAGTCGAAACTACAAAACTATGGGCGGCGTCGTTAATCGACCACCATTTGGTAGGAAACCATGAAAGTAAGAGCATCAGTAAAGAAAATTTGTCGGAACTGTAAAGTCGTAAAGCGCAAAGGCGTTGTACGAGTAATTTGCAGTGCTGAACCTCGCCATAAACAGCGCCAAGGCTAGTTGGTAGTTATGGCATCAAGTGTAAGACGGAGCGAATAGATGGCACGTATTGCCGGAATCAATATACCGGATAACAAGCACGCAAGAATCTCGTTGACATATATCTTCGGGATTGGTCCAACCACTGCAGAGAAAATCTGCGGTATGGCTGGTGTGCAACCGGAAACTAAGATTGGTGAGTTGGACGAAGCTAACCTGGACGCAATTCGTAACGAAGTTGCGAAGTTCACGGTGGAAGGCGACTTACGTCGAGAGACATCCATGAATATCAAGCGATTGATGGACCTGGGTTGTTATCGAGGTATACGTCATCGTCGGCACTTGCCTGTGCATGGACAGAGAACAAAAACCAATGCGCGCACCCGTAAGGGCCCGCGTCGTCCGATCCGTAGATAGGGCAAGGTAGAGAAACAAATATGGCTGAACGTAAAAAAGCTAAACGTGTTGTCGTAGACGGACTGGCGCATATCCATGCGTCGTTCAACAATACGATCATTACGATTACTGATAGACAAGGCAATGCGCTGAGTTGGGCAACATCTGGCGGATCCGGTTTTAGAGGATCGCGTAAGAGTACGCCATTTGCTGCACAGATTGCTGCTGAAAGAGCCAGCACTGTTGCTGTTGAATTCGGTATGAAGAGTGTAGATGTTTTCGTTAAAGGACCTGGTCCAGGTCGTGAGTCAGCAGTGCGTGCTATTAACGCAGCTGGTCTGAAAATAAACAGCATCGCTGATGTAACACCGATTCCTCATAATGGCTGTCGACCACCTAAGCGCCGCCGCGTTTAATTGGTGAGAGCTGTAATGATGCAAAATGCAATGGAGAAATAGGTATGGCCCGGTATTTAGGTCCAAAACTAAAGTTAAGTCGTCGAGAAGGAACTGACCTCTTCCTAAAGAGCGGTGTTCGTCCTATCGATTCGAAGTGCAAGATCGATAATGCGCCGGGTATGCACGGGTTGCGTCGCGGAAGGTTGTCAGATTACGCAGTGCAGTTGCGCGAGAAGCAGAAGGTTCGCCGTATTTACGGCGTATTGGAAAAGCAATTCCGTAACTACTACAAGAAAGCTGATCGCAAGACAGGCGCTACAGGCGAAAACCTCCTGAAGTTGCTTGAGAGCCGGTTAGACAACGTAGTGTATCGCATGGGCTTTGGTTCTACACGGGCCGAGTCACGCCAATTGGTTTCGCATAAGTCGGTTACAGTAAATGGTCATTGGGTGAATATTGCCTCGTACCAAGTGAAAGCCGGTGATGTAGTTGCGATTGCCGAAAAATCTCGTGGTCAATTACGCATACAAGCAGCATTGCAGCTGTCTAGTCAGCGTGGAGAGATTGATTGGGTAGAAGTAAATGCAGACAAGTTCGAAGGTACTTTCAAGCGTCTACCAGACCGCGAAGAGTTACCAGCTGAGATTAACGAAAACTTGATCGTAGAACTTTACTCTAAGTAATTTATTGCGCGCTTCGGCGCCTGTTTGGGAGACAAATATATGTCACAGTTGGCAAACGAATTTCTGACTCCACGAAATATTGATGTGCAATCCGATAGCCCATTTCGTTCTAAGGTTACCTTAGAACCATTGGAGCGCGGTTTTGGCCATACGTTGGGTAATACGCTACGTAGAATACTTTTGTCTTCTATGCCTGGATGCGCGATTACTGAAGTACAGATAGATGGCGTGTTGCATGAATACAGCACGATTGAAGGCGTGCAAGAAGATGTGATCGACATTCTTCTTAACCTAAAAGACATCAGTATTATTATGCATAACCTTGAGCACGGTACTATCGTGCTTGCAAAAAGTGGTGCTGGTGCAGTCACTGCGGCTGACTTCCAGTTATCTGAAGATATTGAAATCGCCAATCCTGACCACGTAGTTTGCAACTTAAATGCAAGCGGTTCGATTCGCATTGAAGCCAAGGTAACGAGAGGTCGCGGCTATGTGCCTGTAGATTCTCAGGTTTCAGCTAATAGCGAAGAAGAAGGTCGGCCAATTGGCTCGTTACGTTTAGATGCGTCTTACAGTCCTTTGCGTAGAGTTTCCTATAGTGTTGAAAGCACTCGTGTAGAGCAGCGCACTGACTTAGACAAGCTAGTACTAGACCTAGAGACAAATGGAACGATTGATCCAGAAGAAGCCATCAGAAGAGCGGCTACTATCCTTCAGCATCAATTAGCAGTGTTTGTCGACCTAGATAGTGAAAGCGAGCAGGTAGAAGAAGAACAAGAAGACGAAGCAGATCCAATCTTGATCCGTCCAGTAGACGATTTAGAATTGACTGTTCGTTCGGCTAACTGTCTCAAAGCAGAAAATATTTACTACATTGGTGATCTGATTCAGCGCACCGAAGTAGAATTGTTGAAGACACCCAACTTGGGTAAGAAATCACTGACAGAAATCAAAGATGTTTTGGCATCGAGAGGTTTGTCATTGGGTATGCGCTTAGAAAACTGGCCACCAGCAAATTTACATGGCGGTCGAATCTAGGTTCGTCTCACGAGATAACAGGACCCCAGAAATAGGGTCAGTAAAAAAGCGATAGTTCGCTTATAGGTACAGGAACGAATAATGCGTCATCGAAAGAGTGGCAGACAACTTAACCGAAACAGCTCGCACAGACAGGCTATGTTTCGCAATATGGCCACCTCTCTGATTGAGAGTGAGGTCATTAAGACAACTCTGCCAAAAGCAAAAGAGCTACGTAAGGTTGCGGAACCACTAATTACGCTAGCCAAAGAAGATTCGGTAGCAAACCGTCGTCTAGCATTTGCGCGCACGCGTAGCAAAGCTGCGGTTGGTAAGTTGTTCGCAGAACTTGGTCCACGCTATCAGGAACGTCCAGGTGGATACACACGCATACTTAAGTGTGGTTTCCGTACTGGTGACGCTGCGCCTATGGCGTATGTTGAATTGGTAGGTCGTCCAATCGCTGAAGTTGATGAGCTAGATACAGATTTTGCAGAAGCAGAAGAAGTGGTTGAGACTGTAGAAGAAACAGAAGCTGAAGTTGAAACTGCTGAAGAAGTAGCCGACGATGCTGAGCAGGCAGATACCAAGAAGGATTAAATCTTTTGAGTAGTAGCTTTCACCCGACCCCAAGAACCTTGATGGGCCCAGGCCCATCTGATGTCCATCCACGCGTTCTGGGAGCCATGGCGAAGGCTACCATCGGTCACCTAGACCCTGAATTCATCGCGCTGATGGAAGATATAAAAGATCTACTGCGATATTCATTTCGCACCGAAAACAAACTTACCCTACCCCTATCGGCTCCCGGCTCTGCAGCCATGGAAGCCTCTTTTGCCAATCTTGTTGAAGCCGGAGATAAAGTAATTGTCTGCATCAACGGTGTGTTTGGTATGCGTATGGCTGAAAATGTTCGCCGTATGAATGGTGAACTGATCACCGTAGAAAATGAATGGGGAACTCAGGTCGATCCTGAAAAGGTCGAGGCTGCATTAAAAGCAAACCCAGACGCTAAGGTATTAGCCTTCGTTCATGCTGAAACCTCAACCGGTGTGCGTTCAGACGCAAAGACCTTATGCGCACTCGCTCAAGAGTATGGGTGCTTAAGTATTGTCGACTCGGTAACTGGATTAGCTGGAATCGAATTAGAAGTTGATGCATGGAATGCTGACGTAACCTATTCAGGCACTCAGAAGTGTTTGTCTGCACCTCCGGGAATTAGTCTTATCACTTTTAGCGATAAGGCAGCAGCCCAAGTTAAAGCTCGAAATACACCGGTGCAAAGTTGGTTTCTCGACTTGTCACTGCTTATGGCCTATTGGGAAGGTGACGGCGCTAGAACCTATCATCACACAGCGCCAGTGAATGCTATGTATGGGCTGCACGAAGCGTTACTGATGGTACAAGAAGAAGGTCTAGAGAATTCTTGGAATAGACACAGAGCTATGCATGAGGTTCTAGTTGAAAACCTAAACAGTATCGGTCTAGAGTTTGTAGTTGATGCAAGCTACAGATTACCTCAGCTGAACTTAGTCAAAATTCCCGAAGGCGTTGACGAAGCCGCAGTACGTAAACGCCTACTGAGCGAGTTCAACCTAGAGATAGGTGCTGGGCTTGGAGCGTTTGCCGGCAAGGTTTGGCGTATTGGTTTAATGGGCTATTCCGCGCGGCAAGAAAATATTCAGCTGTGCACAAGTGCCCTTAAGCACTGTATGAGATAAAACCAACCGTTCTTGGTTGGTTGTTCGCCAGTTTCAACTTTCGCTCCACAGTAAGGTGCAATCAAATACGCCTTATCATTGTTCTACTTGCGCTTTTTTACCGCAGCATTCTTTGTAGCCTTTGCAGCCACCGGCTGAGATTCCAAAAGGGGCTTCAAGAACCTTCCAGTGTGGGACTTCTTCACTTTAACTATTTGCTCAGGTGTTCCTGCAGCCACAATATGCCCGCCACCTGAACCGCCCTCTGGCCCGAGGTCAATTATCCAATCCGCGGTTTTTACTACGTCCAGATTGTGCTCAATCACAACCACAGTATTGCCGTCATCGCGAAGTCTATGCAGTACCTCCAATAGCTGAGCAATGTCGTGGAAGTGCAGGCCGGTAGTGGGTTCATCAAGAATATATAAAGTCTGCCCGGTATCACGTTTGGAAAGTTCACGACTCAGTTTAATTCTCTGCGCTTCACCGCCAGATAACGTAGTCGCTGACTGGCCCAGTCGAATATACGACAGCCCAACGTCTATAAGCGTTTGTAACTTGCGTGAAAGCATAGGCACAGCGGCAAAGAATTCGCCTGCGTCCTCAACAGTCATATCTAATACTTCGTGGATATTCTTGCCTTTGTACCTAATGTCCAGGGTTTCGCGGTTATAGCGTTTGCCGTGACAAACATCGCATGGCACGTAAATATCAGGTAAAAAGTGCATCTCTACCTTGATCATACCGTCACCCTGACAGGCTTCGCATCGACCACCTTTAACGTTGAAGCTGAACCTTCCAGGTTTATATCCTCGCGCCCTAGACTCTGGTACCTGTGCAAATAATTCGCGTATTGGTGTAAAGAGGCCCGTGTATGTAGCGGGGTTGGAGCGTGGGGTTCGCCCTATCGGGCTCTGATCAATATCTACAACTTTATCCAGATGCTGTAAGCCATCTATTGCTTCATAAGGTCTGGGTTTTAGTGTGGTGGCTTTGTTCAATACCGTCGCGGTAATAGGATAGAGCGTGTGATTGATTAGTGTGGACTTGCCGGAGCCGGATACGCCGGTAATACAGGTCAGTAACCCGCAAGGAATACTAACTGAAACGTCATTTAGGTTATTGCCCCTGGCACCTGTAAGTACCAAGCTTTTCTCTGCATCCAGAGGAGTCCGTTTAGCTGGAATAGCAATAGATTTAGTGCCGCTCAGATACTGACCGGTAATAGACTTTTTGTTGTTCACCACTTCTTCATAGGTGCCTTTAGCAACAATTTTGCCGCCATGTACGCCTGCACCAGGACCAATATCAATGAGGTAATCTGCCCTGCGCATGGCTTCTTCGTCATGCTCCACGACTAATACGGTATTACCCAAGTCGCGTAAGTGTTCTAGCGTATGTAGGAGTCTTTCGTTATCACGCTGGTGCAGCCCAATAGATGGTTCGTCGAGGATGTACATTACACCGACCAAGCCCGCACCTATTTGGCTAGCAAGACGAATACGTTGTGCTTCACCTCCAGACAATGTGTCAGCACTGCGGTCCAAGGTTAAATAGTTGAGCCCAACATCCACCAAGAACTGTAACCTGGCTTTAATTTCCTTAAGAATTTTGTCCGCAATGGTCGCTTTTTGTCCCTTTAGCTTAAGGCTACTTAAGTGCTCAAGGGTATCAGCTACCGCACCATGGGTGACGCTTGGCAGGTTAGTTTCGCCAATAAAAACATGCCGAGATTCCTCTTTTAGTCGCGTACCTTGGCAGCTAGGACAATCTGTGACGCGCATAAATTTTTGCAGGTTTTCTCTCACCATAGAAGAATCTGTTTCCCTAAAGCGCCGCTGCATATTAGGTAGTACACCTTCAAATCTATGGGTGCGCCGAATAACATCGCCTCGATCATTAGCATAGCTAAAGTCAATTCGCGCCCGGCCACTTCCGTTCAAAATCACATCTTGGTTTTTCTTGCTGAGCTTTTTAAACGGTACTTCAACGTCAAACTCATAATGTGCAGCTAGCGATGAAAGCATATGGAAGTAATAGATGTTTCTTCTGTCCCAGCCCCTTATAGCTCCTTCAGCTAGAGTTAAATCACTGTCCGCTACTACCAGATCTGGATCAAAAAACTGGGTTACGCCTAGACCATCACAACCACCGCAAGCGCCGGCAGGATTGTTAAAAGAGAACATCCGCGGTTCGAGTTCGGAAATACTATAACCGCAAGTAGGGCAGGCGAAGCGCGAGGAGAAAACTAACGCCTCGCTTTTGTCGTCATCCATATCCATGACTAAAGCGACGCCATCGGACAAACCCAAGGCGGTTTCAAAGCTTTCAGCTAGCCGTTGCGCGACATCTTCTTTTACCCGCACCCGATCTATCACTGCCTCAATAGTATGTTTTTTGTTTTTATCTAACTCGGGTGCATCGTCTAAATCGACAATGAGGCCGTTGATTCTAGCTCGCACGTAGCCGTTGCCAATGAGCTCTTGGAAGACATGCAAGTGCTCGCCTTTTCGCTCATTCACAATCGGCGCAAGAATCATGACGCGCAGATCAGCCATGTTGTTGATCACTTGGTCAACCATCTGACTAACCGTCTGCGCGTCCAAAGGTAGGGCGTGCTCCGGACATCTAGGTTCACCCACACGTGCATAGAGTAGGCGCAGGTAATCGTAAATTTCGGTAATGGTGCCTACGGTAGAACGGGGATTGTGCGAGGTGGATTTTTGCTCTATCGAAATAGCCGGTGAAAGGCCTTCAATATGATCTACATCTGGCTTTTCCATCATTGACAAGAATTGGCGCGCATATGCAGAGAGCGACTCAACATATCTTCTTTGTCCTTCCGCATACAACGTATCGAAAGCTAAGGAGGATTTTCCTGAACCCGATAAGCCCGTAATTATGACTAGTTTGTCCCGAGGGATGTCCAGGTCGATATTGCGTAAGTTATGGGTGCGTGCTCCGCGTACTGATATCGTATCCAAAGTTACATTCGCTCTTATTCTGTAGATGGGCTCAATGAACATAGCTTGAGCCTAAAAGAGCGACAAGTCATGGCCGATGAAGGGTAGCGGATTTGGCGTGAAATTGTTGTGTAGTTCTGTCCGTTCAAGTAGCTGTAAAACTACATTGGTTCCGCCTAACTCCCACTGCCTATGGGTAATTCACCCACTTAATCGGTGGCATTTTTGATTGGGTGACTTCGCAATTTTGCACTACACTAATGCTATAGCGTCAGTTTATGCGGAGAAGATTATGGCCAGAGGAATCAACAAAGTAATGCTCATAGGCAACCTTGGGCGAGATCCAGAAACTCGGTATGCGCAAAGTGGAAGCGCGGTTACAAGGTTCAGTATTGCTACATCCGAATCCTGGAGAGACAAAGCTTCTGGCGAAATGCAGGAACGTACTGAGTGGCACAATGTTGTTTGTTTTGCGCGGCTGGCAGAGATTGCTGGCGAATATTTGCGCAAGGGCTCTAAGGTTTATATTGAAGGTAGTTTGCGAACTTCCAGTTGGGAAGCGGACGGGCAGAAAAAATACCGCACCGAGGTAAATGCTCGTGAATTGCAGATGCTAGACAGCCGTGGCGGTGCAGATGCGGGCGGTACTTCTAATGCTCCAGTTGGTGCCCCGGCTCAAAGTGGAGCGCCCAGTGGGTTTGAAAATCAGCAAGCTCAACCTAATGCTGGTAACGCGGCTGTGGCGGATAGTGCGCCGACACTTTCAGATGATACTGATTTTGAAGATGACATTCCTTTCTAAGCCCGCCTAACGGTCAATACCGCCAGCCTTGATAATGCGAGGCTTGGCGGATTTAGATACCCGAGTAAACAAGGCCGAACAAAACTAACCCTAGTACCAGCCTGTACAGCACGTAAGGCAACATCCCCGTTCTTTCCACCAATTGCATAAAGTAGTGAATTCCCAAATAGGCACTTACGCCTGCAAGAGCTGCCCCAGCTGCAACTTTGGCAAGATCTGTATCAAGGTTGCCTGCGGCTAAGTCCAACGACAATAGCAGTTGAGCACCTGCGATAGTTGGGATGGCCAACAAAAATGAGAACTTGGCAGCTTCAACTCTACTCAGGCCCAATAGCAATGCTGCGGTTATCGTAATGCCCGACCGTGATGTACCAGGTATTAATGCAATGCTTTGGGCCAACCCGATAATTGCGGCAGCTTGCCATGTGATTGTTGTATTGGTGGTCGGCCTTCGGTCTGCGTACCAAAGCGCGGCGCCAAATAGCATTGTAGTCGTTGCGATCACCGGTACCGTACGCAAATTGTCTTGAATAAAGTCTTTGCCGAGAAAGCCAATGATCACCACGGGGATTGTGGCTAGGCCAAGTTTAAGTAACTGAACTATGCCTTGAGCCACTTGTTCAGTCTCTGCGTTACTAGGCACCTCACTGGAGCGCGCTGCGTAGACTGCTGGCGCTTGCCCAATGGCCCACAGCATTGAAAGTAGGTCTTTGCGGAAATAGGCTAATACAGCTATAAGAGTGCCAAAATGCACAGCCACATCGAACTCTAAACCTTGGTCAGGCCAGCTGGTTAGTTGCGCAGGCAAAACTAGGTGAGCGGAGCTGGAAACAGGTAAAAACTCCGTAATACCTTGTACTAAAGCCAATACTATTACTTGTAACCATTCCAATGTGATCGCTCCTCAATGCGTAAAGCCACTATTCCAAGTATAGACAGAATATTTAGTGGCTCCCTCAGTTGTGCTCAAGATTCAACATGAGTTCAGCCATAAGGCAGCATAACATTGGCGACGTTAGTCTAGGCTAGTTATAGTTGCGCAAAAGCGAATCACCACAATGAATGACAAGAGGAGTCGGCAGTTGTCAGAAGCTATTGCTAACGATGAAGAGCGCGGCGGTTTAGAGCTGCCTGAAATACCACTGTTTCCCTTGCGCAGTGTCTTGTTTCCGGAGGGTATTTTGCCTCTGCGCATTTTTGAACCACGCTATGTGGATATGATTGGTTGGTGCATGCGCAATCAGGTCAGTTTTGGCGTTGTATTATTGCGCACGGGCAGTGATGTTGCAGACAAGGATGCAGATACTGCACCAGATGTATTTCGTGTAGGTACGGAAGCAAAGATCATCGATTTTAATCAAGCCGATAATGGCTTGTTAGGTATCGTTGCCCAAGGCGCGCGTAAATTCTCTATCAAGGAGTCATATCTGCAAAAAGATGGTTTGCTCAAAGCTACGGTTGAGTTTGCCAGGGAAGAACCGCTAGGTGAGTTAACCACGGAGCATGACCCGTTAGTCGCTGTACTGCGGGACCTAATGCAGCACCCCCTAATTCAACAACTCAACCCGCCGATTAGATTAGAAGAGGCGCGCTCAGTGAGTTATCGCCTAGCAGATCTTTTGCCGATCGAGCCTGAAATAAAACAAACCTTATTGCAAATGAATGGAGCAAAGGAGCGGCTAACTGAGCTGGCGCGGTTAGTAACTAAATTTGCTGAATAGCCAATTCATTATGAATGACAATGTCTAATCGAATTGGACACTCAGCCAATAAATTGCCAGATTGCATAGGTGAGCCCAGCGGTATTTACCTTTATAATGAGCGTTATGGAAACAAATATTAAAAGTTATATGCTCGGTGTTGGCCGCGACGCTAGAGATGCCTCGCGCATTGTTGGCGCTGCATCATCCGCTACCAAATCTATGGCGTTAAAGGCTATTGCTGAAGCAGTTGATCAGGCTCGGCAAGAGATCAAGCAGGCAAATGCCCAAGATATGCAGGCGGCGCAAAACAATGCTATCGATCAACCGTTGATCGAACGCTTGCTCTTAGATGACAAAGGTATCGATCAAATGATCGAAGGCCTTTTGCAAGTGGACGCTTTGAAAGACCCAGTTGGCGAAATGTCTGATTTTAGCTTCCGGCCCACGGGGATTCAGATTGGCAAGATGCGGGTGCCGTTAGGCGTAATTGGAATGATTTACGAATCTCGCCCTAACGTCACCGTAGATGCAGCCAGCCTTTCGCTTAAGTCTGGTAACGCGTGTATTTTACGTGGCGGCTCAGAGGCATTTCATTCCAATCAAGCTATTGCAAAGTGCGTCACCGCTGGGCTAGAAAAAGCAGGTCTACCCTCAGCCTGTGTCCAACTAATCAACACTACTGATCGCACAGCAGTCGGCGAACTTATTCAGTTAGATGAATATGTTGATGTCATAGTGCCAAGGGGCGGCAAAAGCCTAATAGACAGAATTTCCAAAGAAGCAACTATTCCGGTCATCAAGCACCTTGATGGCATTTGTCATGTGTATATTGATGCTGAGGCTGATGTGCAGATGGCGAAAAACATCGCTTTTAACTCAAAGGTGGAAAAGTATGCGGTTTGTAATGCCCTAGAAACTTTGTTGGTAAACGCGCAATGCGCAGACAATATTTTGCCTAGCTTGGCTGCGCAGTATGTAGAGGTTGGGGTTGAGCTACGGGGCTGTGAGCTTGCTTGTGCCATCACTCAAATGCAGCCAGCTACAGACCAAGATTGGGGCGAAGAATACTTGGGGCCTATCTTGGCGGTTAAAGTCGTCGAAGATTTAGATGCTGCTATCGCCCACATAAACCAATATGGCTCCCAGCATACCGATGTCATTGTCACAGAAAGTTTTAGCAATTCTCGACGTTTCATCGCCGAGGTCGATTCGGCATCGGTAATGGTGAATGCTTCTACCCAATTTGCCGACGGTTTTGAATACGGCCTAGGTGCTGAAGTAGGTATATCTACCGATAAAATTCACGCGCGAGGGCCTGTAGGGTTAGAGGGCTTAACATCACAAAAGTATGTTGTATTCGGTAACGGAGAAATTCGTAATCGTTAAAGTGTTGAGGGTTTCTCGCCGATGATCGGTATATTCGGCGGCACCTTTGATCCTGTGCATAATGGGCATACTCACGCCGCACTATCGGTTGCTTATGAGTTAGGTTTGAATTCCATTCAAATGCTGTTATCTGCTCGGCCCGGACACAGGGCACCTGCGCAGATTGCGACGCAACACCGCTGGAAAATGCTGCAATTAGCCTGCGCCGAGCATAGTCTGCTAACACCAGATGATCGCGAGTTACGCAGATCTGGTGTCTCTTATACATTTGATACGTTAGCCGCCTTAGCTTCACAAACGTCCGCCAGTGATGACAAATCATTGCCGGTCTGGATTCTAGGTCACGACTCCTACGCTACGCTGACATCTTGGTATCGGTGGCGCGAAATTATTAACTTATGCAACCTTGTTGTAATAGATCGACCTGGCCAGCAAACCCCAGAAAAGCCCGATTTAGTAGACTTTTTTGCCCATAGACAAAGTGAAAAAATAGACCCAAGTAAAGCGGGTCAGATGTTAAGATTAGAACTGCCAATGCAGGAAGTTTCGGCAACGTTTGTACGCCAGCAGCGCAGCCTAGGTTTGAGTGTTGCCAAACTTGTCGCGCCTGCAGTGAATCAGTACATAGAACAACATCAACTCTATATGACAACGGAGAGTATCGTTTGAATCCAAGTGCATTACGTGACCACGTCACGGCAGCTATCGAAGATCTTAAGGGGCTGGACATTGTCGCCCTAGATGTCGCGTCGCTCACACCAATGACAGATTACATGGTGTTGACTAGTGGTAGCTCTAACCGTCATGTCAAAGCGATAGTCGACAATGTTAGCGAATCCGCAAAAGCTATTGGTGTACAACCCAAAGGTATAGAAGGTCGTGAGAGTTATGAGTGGGTGCTGGTAGACCTTGGCGACGTTTTGGTCCATGTGATGAATACAGAGGCTAGAGGGTTCTATGAGCTAGAGCGTTTGTGGACAGAGATGTCTAGTCGCTCAAAGCCGGAAATGGATCGCGTAGAGCCTGAGTAGCGATAGCCTATTGACTAAATTCAATGAAAATACGTATTTTATCTATAGGCAATAAGTGCCCGGGTTGGATCAAAACCGGGTTCGACGAGTACGCTAAGCGCATGCCCAGAGAGCTGCCGCTGACTTTGTCAGAGATGCAGGCACCACGCCACCATTCAGATCCTACAAAGTACCAACAAGCTGAAGCAGAAAAATTGCTCGCCCAAGTGAATAAAAATGATTGGGTGATTGCGCTAGACGAACATGGAAAATCGATCACGAGTGTCGAACTGGCAAGTGATCTAAAGGACTGGCAAATGCAGGGAAAGGATATAGCTTTTCTTATTGGTGGTGCAGACGGTTTAGCCCAAGAAGTACTTAGTCGCGCAAACCAGAAAATTTCTCTATCTAACTTAACCTTTCCTCACTACATGGTTCGCGTAATATTAGCAGAAGCACTATATAGGGCTTGGAGTATTGGCGCCGGGCACCCTTATCATCGGGTTTGAGGATATCTAATTGTCGCTAGAACTATCGATAAAGGATCCAGGTCGCGAACAAGATATGTTTGCAGATCGCGCTATTGCCCTATTTGTTGTTGTTGTCTTAATGTTCGGCGTACTAGTGGCGCGCTTAGTAACCTTACAAATAGTCGAGCACGAAACCTACCAATCAAGAGCCGACGATAACCGCACCAAGATACAAACTTTAGCGCCTTCACGAGGCATGATTTATGACCGCAACGGTCGAATCTTGGCAGATAACAAAACCTCATTTTCCCTAGCAATAGTACCCGAGCGTACGGATGATCTTGACGCACTATTGCACTCTATTGTGGAAATTCTGACCCTTACCCCCCAGCACCTTGGGAGAATTCGCAACGCACTTGATAAACCGCGTCGCCCAGACTCCGCGGTGGTGGTACTTGAAGCTCTATCCGAAAAACAAGTGGCAATGCTTGCGGTGAACCGTCATCGCCTCAGAGGAGTGGAAGTCACAAGCCAACTTATTCGATCTTATCCAATGGGTGAGCTAGCGGCTCATGCGGTTGGCTCAGTACGACGTTTAACGAAAGAAGACTTGCGTACAGTGGAGCCCGTTCAATATAGCGGTTCGCAATTTATCGGCAAGCGCGGCGTAGAGGCGTTTTATGAAAAAAGCTTGCATGGAAAAGTCGGTTACCAAAAAGTTGAAACAGATGCTTATGGGCGAGTACGTCGAGTCCTTGAAGTACAGGGTGCACAGACTGGCCAGAATTTAACTTTGCATTTAGATAGTAGGTTGCAGGTCGCTAGCGTCGCTGCACTAGGTGAGCGCCGAGGGGCAATTGTTGCATTGGATCCGCGCACCGGTGGTGTACTGGCTATGGTTAGCCAACCAAGTTACGACCCCAATCTATTTGTTACCGGAATGTCTATATCGACGTTTGATGACCTTGCGAGCTCCATCTACCTGCCACTCTTCAACCGGGCAGTGAACGGCCAGTACGCGCCAGGTTCTACTTTTAAGCCTGTCGTTGGCTTAGCGGGAATTAGTTCGGGTGTCACGCAATGGTCTGAGACTATTGAAGACAAAGGCTGGTTTCAGCTACCGGGCCAAGAGCGTGTTTATCGAGATTGGTCATGGACGAAAGACGATTCCGGCGGTCAAGGCCAAGTTGATTTGAATAGAGCAATTTATCGCTCCTCCAACGTATATTTTTACGATCTAGCGAGTCGTATGGAAATTGGCTCTCTGCTTGAGTTTGCAAGTCAGTTTGGTTTGGGCCGCAATGTAGCAGTAGACATTCCCGAGGCTAGCACTGGGTTGTTGCCCACCCCAGAGTGGAAGCGTAAAGCTAAGAACCAACCTTGGTATCCCGGGGACTCAGTGAATCTAGGTATTGGTCAAGGTGACTTGTTGGCTACTCCTATGCAGATGGCAACAGTTGCTGCGGCTATCGCTAATCGAGGCAAGGTTGTGCGCCCCAAAATGCTTTTGTCCAGCGATGTTTCCATCGACGAGGTGGGAACAATCGATGAGCTTCCTTCTGTGCTCGGGCTAGACGGAGAGGACTGGGAGTTGATGATCGACGCTATGGAAAATGTAGTGCATAGAGGCGGTCAAGGCTTTCGCGGTAATGGCACAGCTTGGGCTTATATTGGTCAGCAGGTAGGGTACCGAATGGCCGGTAAATCGGGCACAGCTCAGGTGGTAGAGATCACCCAAGGCGAAGAGTATGACGAAGAGCAATTGTCAGAGTTTCGCAGAAAACACGCTTGGTTTATTGCTTTTGCACCGGTAGATGACCCAACAATTGCGCTAGCGGTACTGGTGGAAAACGGCGGTGGCGGAAGCTCTGTTGCAGCACCCGTTGCAAGGGCTATCATTGACGCGCATTTAACAGAAGAATTGGCGAGTATTCATTAGATGCATATTTTTGTGGTGTCAAAATGACTCAGGATTTTCAGCGTCGACTACCAAGCTATGGCGCAAGTGCTGGTACTAATACAAGTTGGTCTGACAGAATCCACGTTGACCCTATTTTGTTATTACTGATCACCGGTGTAGTGCTCTTTGGGCTAGTGATTTTAAGCAGTGCTGTAGATGGTAATGAGGCACTGTTTGACGCCCAAGTACGTCGCATCGGTGTTGCTTACGCGGCTTTGATAATTGCGGCCCAGCTACCACCGGCAATGTACCTGCGTTGGGCGCCATTTTTATACTTGGTAGGACTAGGATTGCTCATCTTAGTCTTATTTGTAGGCATTGAGGTAAAGGGTTCCCAGCGCTGGATAGATATACCGGGCTTGTTTAGGTTTCAGCCATCTGAGCTTATGAAGATTGCAGTTCCAATGGCGGTAGCATGGTACCTACAACAGAGAGTTCTGCCGCCGTCTATTAAGCACACGTTTTTTAGTTTGCTAATTATTGCTTTGCCCGCTTTTGCCATTGGCGTAGAGCCAGACCTGGGTACAAGTATTTTGGTTGCGGGTGCCGGTGTATCAGTATTGTTACTAGCTGGCTTGTCTTGGCGCTGGATTCTAGGTGCGCTCACCCTTGTTGCGGCTGCGGCACCCTTGTTGTGGCAATTTGTGCTTAGGGACTATCAGCGACAACGAATTTTGACCCTATTCGACCCTCAGAGTGATCCATTGGGGGCGGGTTGGAATATTATTCAATCTACTACTGCTATTGGTTCAGGTGGCATTTTTGGCAAGGGTCTATATCAAGGTAGCCAAAGTTATCTAGACTTTTTACCTGAAGCTAGAACCGACTTTATCGTTGCGGTGGTTGGAGAAGAATTAGGTTTCGTGGGAATAGCGTTTTTGCTTACCCTTTATCTTTTGATCATTGCTCGAGGCCTTTATCTAGCGTCTCAAGCGGGTAGTACCTTCGGCCGTTTAGTCGCAGGTGCGCTGGTGTTGACATTTTTTATCTATTTGTTTGTCAATATCGCTATGGTTAGCGGAATATTGCCAGTTGTAGGTGTGCCCCTGCCTTTAGTAAGTTACGGTGGCACTTCAGCTATAACCCTAATGGCAGGGTTTGGCATTATTATGTCTATGCGCACGCACAAAGCTTGGTAGGAGGAGTATGTTGTTAAGATCAGTTATATGCATCTTGATGTCTCTACAGATGTCATTGGCTTATGCAGCAGGAGATTATGTAGATCGCCCTGAGGTAGATTCGTACATTGATTCCTTGGTGGCAGATTACGATTTTTCCCGTCAGGCTTTAGAAGAGATTTTTCTTCAAGCTGAAAAGAAGGACAAAATCATCGAACTAATGTCTCGCCCAGCGGAGCGCCGTTTGCAATGGCACGAATACCGCAAAATTTTGGTTGATCCACCTAGAGTCACATTGGGGGTGAAGTTTTGGCAGGAAAACGCCGAGACATTAGCAAGGGCGGAAAAGGTCTATGGCGTTGACGCTGCAATCATCGTTGCAATTATCGGCGTGGAAACACGTTATGGTCGTATAACGGGTTCATATAGGGTTGTAGATGCACTAGCTACTTTGGGTTTTGATTACCCACCCAGAGCTAAGTTTTTTCTCAGTGAGCTGACTCAATTTTTATTGCTGGCTCGGGAAGAAGGTAAGCGCCCAATGAGCTTAAAGGGCTCATACGCAGGTGCCATGGGTTTTGGTCAGTTTATCTCATCAAGTTATCGAAACTACGCTGTAGATTTCGATGCCGATGGTATTAGAGATATATGGTCTAACGAGGTAGATGCGATAGGTAGTGTTGCTAACTATTTTGCCCGCCACGGCTGGCAAGGCGATGGTGTTGTAACACAGAAAGTGAGGGTAGATGAAGAAACTGCAGAACTCATGGAGGTTGCAAATAGCTCTCTTAAGCCCAACAAAACGCTTCAGCAGTGGCAGGCCTTGGGGATTAAAATTCCAGTGAATATGCAGGGTAGTTT
>Ga0209534_10000443_pt1 | contig 48151 bp, 41 predicted proteins | sample COG_07_FD_184751 | JGI IMG/M metagenome (GOLD analysis project Ga0209534, IMG submission 184751) | Pelagic Microbial community sample from North Sea - COGITO 998_met_07 (SPAdes) (version 2) | ecosystem: Environmental > Aquatic > Marine > Neritic zone/Coastal water | place: Helgoland, sampling...
AATGATATGATCGGCACTGTATTCTGTTCCATCAACATCAACTTTTTTGCCAGGTTTTAATGTGCCATAACCTGAAATGATATCGATTTTATTTTTTTTCATCAAAAACTGAACTCCTTTACTCATCCCGTCAGCTACGTTTCTACTGCGATTGACAACTGCATCAAAATCCTTGTCAAATTCTTTAACAGTTAGTCCATAATCATCGGCATGTTTCAAATATTCAAATACTTGAGCAGACTTTAAAAGTGCTTTGGTAGGAATACAACCCCAGTTAAGGCATACGCCTCCTAAGCTTTCCTTTTCAATAACGGCAGTTTTTAGGCCTAATTGTGAAGCTCTAATAGCTGTAACATAACCTCCTGGGCCGCTTCCTAAAACAATAACATCGTATTTGCTCATAAAATTAGTATTTTGAATTGGTTTTAAAGCGCAAATTTACGAAACCTAATCGTAATATTAAAGGTCTTCTGTGAAATGTGTTTTGCTTTTTTTAGTTGAGAATTTAGAGTCATTATATTCTTTAGATTTTCCCATTCCAATTGACAAAGATTGCCAGTCTGTATTTTTAATCAGTTTTCCAATAAAAACCAATTGTCCAATATGATAGGCATAGTGTGCCAATTGTCTGTTTAAAGCCTCTTGAACTGTATGGCCTTGGTTCCTTATGTATATGACAGTGCTTAGATCCGTTTCGTTTAATTGGCTAAACGTATTAAAAAAACAATCCCATCCTTTATTCCAATTTGCTAAAACAGTTTTTTTGTCACCAGATTTTTGTGTGAACTCTCGATCTCTATTTCTCCATGACTTTTCGCCATCCTCATTGAAAATATTTGTCCATTTCGATAGCATATTGCCCGAAAGATGATTAACAATCGTAGCTGGTGAGTTACTTGCTTCATTTGGAGTCCAATTCAATTCACTATCAGAAAGTTGATTTAAGGTTTTCTCACCAAGTAATTTATAATAGTTAAATTCTTTTGATAAACTTTGTAGAAAAGCAGCTTTCATTCTAAGTCATTTTTATTTATTTTCTTCAAACTCTAAACTTACAGAGTTGACACAGTAGCGTGTACCAGTTTGGGTTGGACCGTCATTAAACACATGACCTAAGTGTCCGTTACAGTTTTGACACACAATTTCGGTTCGAATCATACCAAGGGTTTTATCTGATACATAGCCTACTTTTCCTTTGATAGATTCATCAAAACTAGGCCATCCACAATGGGCATCAAATTTTGTACTACTTTCAAATAGGGGTTCATTACATCCAGCACAACAATAAGTGCCTTTTTCAAAATGAAGGTTGTAAGTCCCTGAGTGTGGCATTTCAGTGCCTTTTTTTCTAAGAATCCGGTATTGCTCGTCCGTCAATTCTTTTTTCCATTCTTTATCGGATTTATTCATTTTTTGATGGTGTAAAAGTTAAGGCTGCACCATTGATACAATGCCGTTTACCAGTTGTTTTACGAGGGCCGTCATTAAACACATGTCCAAGATGCCCTCCACAGGTTGCACAATGTTCTTCGGTACGAGCCATTCCAATATTATAATCTACCGAAAACGATACATTTCCTTTAATTTCTTTGTCAAAACTTGGCCATCCTGAACCTGAATCAAACTTGTCTTTACCCATAAATAGAGGTGTTTTACAAGCTGCACAACTATAAACTCCTGGTTTATAAATTTTATTCAAAGGACTTGAAAATGCACGCTCGGTACCAGCTTCTCTGAGTACATAATATTGAAGCTCATTAAGCTGCGTTTTCCATTCCTGCTTTGTTTTTACAACTGAAAAAACTTCCTTTTTTTGGGCTTTTGTTTGACAAGAACATAGAAGACTGAATATGAAAGCTGAGATGATTTTTCTTAAGTACATAAAAAGATTTTTTTAAAAGTAAGTATTTATTTAATTTGTCACTTTTTTTTCACATAAATTTGTGACTTTAGTTTACTTCGGTGTCTAATTCATAAAACGATTTTAGTTATTATAAACTTTAAAATAAACACAATGAAAAATCAGCTTTTTACGCTTATAATAACTGTACTGAGTTTGTCTTGTGCAAGCAACCCTTTTACTGGAAAAAAAACTATGGCTTTTATGCCAAACTCACAGTTATTACCGATGTCTTTTGCAGAATATGATAAATTCCTTTCAGAAAATAAAGTTATTAAAGGTACTTCAGAAGCGGAAATGATTACTAGAGTTGGTCAACGAATTTCGGTAGCAGCAGAACGTTGGTTAGATGCTAATAATCATCAAAGGTATTTAAAAGATTATAAATGGGAATACAATTTAGTGGATGATAAATTAGTGAATGCATGGTGCATGCCAGGCGGTAAAATAGTGTTTTATACAGGAATTTTACCAATTGCTAAAAATGAAGCTGGTATTGCCGCTATTATGGGGCATGAAGTTGCCCATGCCTTAGCTAACCACGGTCAGCAGCGCATGAGTGCTGGAATGATTCAACAAGGGGTAGGAGTGGGTGTAGCAATTGCCACCGAAAACAAAAGTGCATCAGAGCAAACTATATGGATGCAAGCCTTTGCGGTCGGATCATCTGTTGGAGGAATGTTGCCTTTTAGTCGTTCACATGAAACGGAGGCAGATGAAATTGGTTTATTTCTTACAGCAATTGCGGGATACAATCCGGATGAGGCTTCTTTATTATGGGAACGAATGAAAGCAAATAGCGACGGTAAAAGCCCTCCTGAATTTTTAAGTACACATCCGTCAAATGATTCAAGAATTTCTAATTTAAGAGCGTTGTCAACCAAGGCAAAAGAGGAGGCTCGTAAATTTGGAGTGACATCTTTTAAGTAAAGTTGACTTTATAGTTGAATTAAATCGTTATTTTAGGACCTGATTAACCAACTAATCAGCTTTTTATGAAAAAATTCAAAAGAGGAAGTAAACAGCTTACTAAAGCATGGGCTTTCTATGATTGGGCAAATTCCGTATATCCACTCGTAATTAGTACTGCGGTATTTCCAATTTATTACAGCAGTTTAACAAGTTCATTCGCAAATGAGACTGGAGACATTTCTTATTTAGGGATGCTCTGGAATCCCACTACTTTATACGATTATACACTTTCTTTCTCATTTTTAATCGTAGCGGGGATTTCTCCCATACTTTCTGCAATTGCAGATTATATGGGTAATAAATTAAAATTCATGAAATTCTTTTGCCTCTTAGGAGCACTCTCCGTAATGTGTTTGTTCTTTTTTACAGGTCCTCAAACCTTGTGGGTAGCGCTCACATTTACCATTTTAGCAAGTATTGGGTTTTGGGGTAGTTTGGTGTTTTATAATGCCTATCTTCCTGAAGTTGCTTACCCACAACAGCAAGATAAAGTCAGCGCGCAAGGCTTTATTTTTGGGTATTTGGGCTCAGTATTATTACTCGTTTTTAGTCTTTTTATGGTAGAAAAACCAGAGTGGTTTGGTATCACAAACCCTACCTTAGCTCCTCGTATTACATTTTTATTGGTTGGTGTTTGGTGGATTGGGTTTGCTCAATTCACTTATCGTAAACTACCCAATAAGATATATAACCATAAACCAGATAAAGATTTTATTTGGAAAGGACTTAAAGAGTTGAAAATTGTATTCAAGGAACTTGTTAATTATCCGCAGCTTAAATATTTTTTAGTTTCTTTTTTCTGTTTCAGTGTTGGTGTTCAAACCATCGTATTGATGGCAGGTATTTTTGGAAGTAAAGAACTTGGATTGCCAACTTCAAATTTAATTTTCACAATTATATTAGTACAATTGGTTGCTGTTTTTGGTGCTTATTTGTTTTCAAGACTATCTACTAAAATTGGGAATATCAGAACTTTAAAACTAACTCTCATCATATGGGGTGGTGTTTGTTTTTTGGCCTTTTCTTTGGATAGGAGTCAGGCGAATGTCAATTATTACTTTTATGCTTTGGGTATTGTGTTAGGTTTTGTTTTGGGAGCGACACAATCGATTGGACGTTCTACATACTCTAAGCTGTTACCAGACACACATGACCATGCAACTTATTTTAGTTTTTATGACGTTACAGAAAAATTAGCGATTGTATTAGGGATGTTTGTATTCGGATTTCTAATTCATCTCACCAATTCCATGCAATATTCGGTACTCTTTTTAGCACTCTTTTTTGCAATAGCGTATTTTATTTTAAACAGAATCAAAGCTACTGAATATGTCAAATAACCTCTTATTAATTTAGTCAAAACTTAAATTGGCATAACAATTGAGCATTGGACAGTATAACCACAAGGTTGTACTCTGTTATAAGATGATACCTTAATTTTTAAAAATAACTATTAATATCAAATCAGTTCTGTTTTATGACAGAATGACCTAATATATCTATGAGCAAATCAAAATTTACAATGCTTGACAGTTTGTCATTACAAGACTTTGACGAAAATTCAGAGTTAATTCCTTTGATGACAACCGAAGATGAAGAAGCCATAAAAAACGAATCATTACCAGAAACAGTTCCGATTCTTTCTTTACGAAATACCGTTTTATTTCCAGGTGTAGTTATTCCAATTACAGCAGGGCGAGACAAGTCTATTCAGTTAATTAATGAAGCCAATTCAGGTTCAAAAGTGATTGGTGTGGTTTCTCAAAAAGATGAAACTGTAGAAGATCCCACTATTAATGATATTTATATTACAGGAACTGTTGCCCGTATTTTAAAAGTGCTTAAAATGCCCGACGGAAATACAACTGTAATTATTCAGGGTAAAAAGCGCTTCGAAATTTCTGAAATGGTTTCAGAAATACCTTATATGGTTGCTAAGATTCAAGATGTGCCAGAAGTTACTCCTTCCAGTACTACTGAATTCCCCGCCATTATAGAATCGATTAAAGATCTTGCACTTCAAATAATCAAGCAAAGTCCAACGATTCCAAGTGAAGCCTCATTTGCAATTAAAAACATAGAGAGTAGCTCATTTTTAATCAATTTTGTATCCTCAAACATGAATTTATCTGTTGTGGAAAAACAGAAATTATTGGAAGTTCACGACCTTCAGGAACGTGCTTTGTTAACGTTAAAGCATATGAATGTTGAGTTTCAAAGATTAGAACTTAAAAACGACATCCAATCGAAAGTGCAAAGTGATATGAGTCAGCAACAGCGTGAATATTTCTTGCAGCAGCAAATTAAAACGATTCAAGAAGAATTAGGTGGTGTGAGTTATGAAGAGGATATCGAAGAGATGAAATCTCGGGCTCTTAAAAAGAAATGGAATGCTAAAGTAGAAGGCCATTTTAATAAAGAAATTGGAAAGTTGCAACGTATGAATCCACAAGTTGCTGAGTATTCGATCCAACGGAACTATTTAGATTTATTTTTAGATTTACCATGGGAATCCTTTAGTAAAGATAATTTTGATTTGAAGCGTGCTCAAAAAATATTGGATCGGGACCACTTTGGGTTAGATGAAGTCAAACGTCGAATTATCGAATACTTAGCGGTTTTAAAACTTAGAAAAGATATGAAATCTCCAATTCTTTGTTTGTATGGTCCACCTGGTGTAGGGAAAACATCTTTGGGGAAATCTATAGCTGAAGCTTTAGGAAGAGAATATGTACGAATTTCTTTAGGAGGACTTAGAGATGAAGCTGAAATTAGAGGTCATAGAAAAACATATATTGGAGCCATGCCTGGTCGAATTTTACAAAGTTTAACAAAGGCAGGAACTTCCAACCCTGTATTTGTATTAGATGAAATAGATAAGCTTTCGAGTTCTAACCAGGGAGATCCCTCTTCGGCAATGTTAGAAGTTTTAGACCCCGAACAAAATTCGGAGTTCTATGACAACTTTTTAGAAATGGGTTATGACCTCTCTAAAGTTATGTTTGTAGCTACATCAAATAGTTTAAACACAATTCAACCGGCTCTTTTAGATCGTATGGAAATCATTAATGTGAATGGATATACTATCGAAGAAAAAGTTCAAATTGGAAAAAAATACTTATTACCTAAGCAAATTAAAGAACATGGTATGAAAAGTTCTGATCTCAAAATTGCACAGCCTCAATTAGAAAAAATTGTGGAAGGTTATACGAGAGAATCAGGTGTTAGAGGACTTGAAAAACAAATTGCTAAAATGGTGCGTTATGCCGCCAAAAATATTGCGATGGAAGAAACGTATGAAATTAAGGCTTCAAATGAAGTAATAATCGAAGTACTGGGAAGTCCAAAATTGGAGCGCGATAAATATGAAAATAATGATGTTGCAGGAGTTGTCACTGGATTGGCATGGACGCGTGTTGGAGGCGATATATTATTTATTGAATCTATTTTATCTAAAGGAAAAGGGAATTTAAATATCACTGGAAATTTAGGAAAAGTAATGAAAGAATCGGCAACCATAGCAATGGAATACATCAAAGCAAATGCAGATGTATATGGTTTAAAATCTGATGTTTTTGACACCTATAATGTACATATTCACGTCCCAGAAGGTGCCACTCCAAAAGATGGTCCTAGTGCTGGAATAACAATGTTAACATCATTAGTTTCCTTATTTACTCAGAAAAAAATAAAAAAGAATTTAGCAATGACAGGTGAAATTACTTTACGAGGAAAAGTACTTCCTGTAGGCGGAATCAAAGAGAAAATCTTGGCAGCTAAACGTGCAAAAATCAAAGAGATCATCCTATCGAAAGAAAATAAAAGTGATATTGAAGATATCAATCAGGCTTATCTCAAAGGCTTAACGTTCCATTTTGTTTCTGAAATGAGTGAAGTCATCGATATTGCAATCACAAATCAAAAAGTAAAAAACGCAAAAACGCTTTAATTTTTGAATATTTGGACTCAGTTCAAAATAAACGCTTCTAATAATCGTTCTAGAAATGATTTATTTATTTTTGCATGCGAATGAAAATATTGGTATCGCTTTTTGTAGTTCTTAGTTGTGGTAATGCTTTGCATGCGCAATTGGGTGGTGAATCTACATACCAATTTTTAAATTTAATATCTTCACCACGTCAGGCTGCTTTAGGTGGAAAAGTTCTTACGAATGTAGATTATGACGTTACACAAGCATTGTACAATCCTGCTACAATTAACGTAGATATGGACAATCAATTGGCTGTAAATTACTCGAGTTATCTTGGGGATATTCGTTATGGTACTGCGGCCTATGCTTATACTTGGGATCGTAGAACGCAAACCTTTCACTTAGGTATGACTTATGTTAATTACGGTAGTTTTGATGGCTATGATGAAAATGGAATTAGTACAGGAACATTTTCAGGAAGTGAAGCCGCTTTCTCTGCGGGATATGCGACTCAAATTGGATATTCAGACTTTTATGTTGGTGCAAATCTTAAATTAATATCCTCCAAATTAGAACAATACAATTCTTTAGGTATTGCTGCTGATATCGGGTTTATATATATAAATGAATATTTAAATTTTAATGCTGCATTTGTAATTCGCAATTTTGGAACACAATTAACAACTTATGCAGGAACCAAAGAATCTTTGCCATTTGAAGTTGATCTTGGATTTTCTCAAAAACTAGAAAATGTACCATTAAGATGGCATGTGACATTTGAGAATTTACAACAATGGCCCATCGCATCTGTAAACCCAGCGCGAGGGACTACCGATTTAAATGGCACTCAAACGCCTGAAGAAGTGGGTTTTTTCAGTAATGTTTTACGACATACTATTGTTGGTGCAGAATTATTTCCTGACAAAGGATTTAATATTAGATTGGGATATAGTTTTAGAAGAGCAGCAGAGTTAAAAATTTTAGAACAACGAAATTTTTCGGGGCTTTCTTTTGGAGTTGGCTTGAAATTTAATAAATTTAGATTTAGTTATACACATGCCCGCTATTCATCTGCGGCAAATACAAGTTTTCTGGGTCTTCAAATAAATTTACAATAGTGAAAAAAATAACAATTGCCATAGATGGCTTTTCATCAACAGGAAAAAGTACGCTCGCTAAACAATTAGCTCAAAAACTTCAGTATATTTATGTAGATTCTGGAGCTATGTATCGAGCTGTTGCTTTATATACATTACAAAACAATTTAATAGAAAACAACGAATTAAATACAGTTGCACTCATAAACAATCTACCAAATATTAATATTTCTTTTCAGTACAATGAACGATTAAAAGTCTCCGAAATTTATTTGAATGGTGTCAATGTGAATACTGAAATTAGATCTATGGAAGTATCAAATATAGTGAGTAGAGTAGCGACTGTTCCAGAAATTCGCCAACAATTGGTTGCATTACAGCAACAAATGGGTGCTCAAAAAGGAATTGTAATGGATGGAAGAGATATTGGTACGGTTGTTTTTCCAGATGCCGAATTAAAACTATTTATGACATCTTCAGCTAACACACGAGCCCAACGTCGTTATGACGAATTGATAGAGTCGGGGGCTTTGGTTACTTTTGAAGCAGTCCTAGAAAACATTACTTCACGAGATCATCTTGATTCTACTCGAGAAGATTCTCCGCTTTTTAAAGCAACAGATGCTATAGAAATTGACAACTCGAACTTGAGTTTAGATCAGCAATTTGATAAGGTTTTAGCTCTTGTAGCTTCAAAATTATAACTTACACAAGTTCTCTCTGGAAAACAGGAAAGAAATCATTTGGAAACATTGTATATAAATCGTAACATTGCACTCCTTTTAGCAAATAATAGATTCAGTAAAAGGAATTAACTTAATTTAATAACGCTTTTATAGAAGGGCTTAATCGAATCTAACTTCTGTAAAATACAAATTTTTAAACAGCCATGGCTGAAGAAAAAAACACAAATGTGGAAGAAGTTACTGCAGAAACAACCGCAGTAGAAACACCACAAGTAAACGAAGCTCAAGCAAATCCTGAGCAATTCCTAAAAGATTTTAACTGGCATAATTATGAAGAGGGTATTGACCCTGTTGACGATGCTAAACTTGACGAATTTGAAAAGTTAGTTGCAAGTAATTTTGTAGATACACTTGATGATCAAGTTGTTGAAGGTACTGTTGTTCATATTTCTGATCGTGATGCGATTATTGATATCAATGCGAAATCTGAAGGAGTTATTTCATTAAACGAATTTCGTTACAATCCAAACCTTGCAATTGGAGATAAAGTAGAAGTTTTAATTGATGTGCGCGAAGATGCAACTGGTCAATTGATTCTTTCTCACCGTAAGGCAAGAGTTATCAAAGCATGGGATCGTGTGATCTCTGCAAATGAAACTGGAGAAATCGTAAATGGTTTTGTGAAATGTCGTACTAAAGGTGGTATGATCGTTGATGTATTTGGTATTGAAGCATTCTTACCAGGATCACAAATCGATGTGAAGCCAATTAGAGATTACGATCAGTATGTAAACAAAACAATGGAATTCAAAGTGGTAAAAATCAACCACGAATTCAAAAACGTTGTTGTTTCGCACAAAGCGCTTATTGAAGCAGATATCGAAATCCAGAAGAAAGAAATTATCAGCCAATTAGAAAAAGGTCAAGTTCTTGAAGGTGTGGTTAAAAATATCACATCTTATGGAGTCTTTATGGATCTTGGTGGTGTTGATGGACTCGTTCATATTACAGACCTTTCTTGGTCAAGAATCAACCATCCAAGTGAGATTGTAGAACTAGATCAAAAACTAAACGTTGTAATTCTTGACTTTGATGAAAATAAATCTAGAATTCAATTAGGTCTTAAACAATTAAGCAAACACCCATGGGATGCCCTTGGAGAAGAAGTTAAAATTGGAGACGAAATTGAAGGTAAAGTTGTAGTCATTGCTGATTATGGTGCATTTATTGAAGTAGTAGAAGGAGTTGAAGGTTTAATACACGTTTCCGAAATGTCTTGGTCAACACACTTACGTTCTGCACAAGATTTCGTTAAAGTAGGCGATAAAATTAAAGCTCAGATCTTAACTTTAGATAGAGAAGATCGTAAAATGTCATTAGGTATCAAGCAATTATCTGCAGATCCTTGGACAGATATTACCTCTAAATTCCCAGTAGCTTCTAAGCATACTGGAATTGTAAGAAACTTCACAAACTTTGGTGTTTTTGTTGAATTAGAAGAAGGTATTGATGGATTAATTTATATCTCTGATTTATCTTGGACTAAGAAAGTGAAACATCCAAGTGAGTTTTGTGCTGTTGGAGATAACTTAGAAGTTGTTGTTCTTGAATTAGACGTAGAAGCTAGAAAATTAAGCTTAGGTCACAAACAAACAACAGAAAACCCTTGGGATAAATATCAGACTGAATTTGCATTAAACACTAAACATACAGCTTCTATAGAAGAGATTGTAGACAAAGGTGCTACTGTGAAATTCAATGAAGATGTTATTGCATTTGTTCCTTCACGTCATCTTGAAAAAGAAGATGGGACTAAGCTCAAAAAAGGTGAAGAAACTGAGTTTGTAATCATTGAATTTAATAAAGAATTCAAACGTGTTGTAGCTTCACACACTGCTCTTTTTAAAGCAGAAGAAGTTAAGCATGTGAAAGCAGCCGTTAAAAAAGCAGCAAGTAGTGCAGCAGAAGCAAAACCAACTTTAGGTGATGCCAACGATGCTTTACAAGCACTTAAAGACAAGATGGACGGGAAATAATTTTCTATAAATCTTATAACCTAAAAGAGCCTTCTCATTTGAGAAGGCTCTTTTTTTCTATAACTTATTTTATTTTCTGTTATCCGGTTTTTGATTCCATAAGGTCAAATACTGACCTGTAGCCATTTTACGTGCCATGTATATAGCTTTATCAGCACGTTCACCTGTGAATAATTCATTAATAGTTTCAACCCACAAATTTAGCCATTTTCCAAAATGAAGTGCGTTTACACCATAGTCTAAGTTTTCATCAACCTTTAGATGTTTTTGAGTAGGACTACCTTTGAATTTACGAACTCCAAATAAATTCGTTTCCCAAAAATCGGTCAATTTCATCAAGTGATGCGGCCACTGGTTCTCACTAATATGAGAATTAAAAATTGGTCCTAATAATTCATCTTTTCTAATCTTTGAATAAAATGTATTGACTAAAAGATGGATGTCTTCTTGGCATTCTATAGGTTTCATGTTTCTAATTTAAATGTTTTAGCTACATTTTTAACAGTTTTTAATTCTGAAGAATTGGCTTTGGGGCTTTTTCTAGTTATAAATATACCAAAAAAAAGCCGCTTCGTTGTAGAAGCGGCTTAAAATTTCGATGAAAATTATTAGGAATCAATCGATCCTAAAACCCGTTTCATAAAGCTATTCAAAGCTTCTTTTTGTGGCATACCTTCTTTAACCATTTTATGAACTTCGAGCGCCCCATACATGTTAGAGATTAATTCTCCAATCACATCCAATTCTTCATCTTTTAGACTAGGAACTTCGGTAAGTGCTTCCAAAGTTTCAAGGGTTTCAACAATATAATCTTCGTCGTTAACCTCAATAAATTGCGTTAAATGTTTAATTACTGGTAGTTTCATCTACTAGTGCTTTTAGCACGTCAAACTTATTCGTTTGCGTTTGGTTTATAAATTGACCTGATTTAAAAACAGCAAAAGTAGGCAAATTGTCTACCGTTGCGAGTTTTCTACTTTCGGGAAATTTTTCAGCATCCACAATCACAAAGGCTGCTTCGGGCATTTCAGAAGCTAACTTTTTAAACTTTGGTTTCATAATCCTGCAATTTCCGCACCATGTTGCAGAGTATTGAACTACCACAAATGAATTTTCAGAAATTATAGTTTGCAAATTATCTTCAGAAAGTTCTTGCATGATATATTAGTTTTAGTGAGATGCTAAATAGCTAGCAGTTCCTTTAGCGTTTGGTTCCATAGCATCTTTGCCTTCTTCCCAGTTAGCAGGACATACTTCTCCTTTTTCTTGTACGTGTGTGTAGGCATCTACAAGCCTTAAAAATTCAGCTACATTTCTACCAAGTGGCATATGGTTTACACTCTCGTGAACCACTGTTCCTTCTTCGTCAATAATGTAAGTTGCTCTGTAAGTAACGTTGTCTCCTTCTACAAGTACTACACCAGTTTCCTCATTGTAGGTTTCATTAGAGATGTCTAGTATCCCAAGTGTTGATGCTAAATTTCTGTTAGAATCTGCTAAGATAGGGTAGGTTACTCCTTCAATACCACCACTATCTTTTGCTGTTGACAGCCAAGCGAAATGAACTTCAGGTGTATCACATGACGCTCCAATTACGATTGTATTTCTCTTTTCAAATTCAGCTTTAGCAGCTTCAAAAGCATGGAGTTCTGTTGGACATACAAAAGTAAAGTCTTTTGGATACCAAAATAAAAGTACTTTTTTCTTGTTATTGATTGCTTCTTCTAGAACATTTACTTTAAAAGTATCGCCCATTTCATTCATTGCATCCACACTTAGGTTTGGGAATTTTTTTCCTACTATTGCCATAATATTTTATTGTTTATTTATTAGATATAAAAGAACAAAGATAAGGCAACGTATCACTTATTTTGGTCTAGAAAAATTATAATTTCCTATACTGCTATAAACATAAATGATTCTTTTAATGTAAAACCTAATTAGCTCTTTTTGAGTTGTTTAATCTTGATGGAAAATGCCGCAAATAATAAGGTCATAAACGGACTGATCCAATTAAAAAATGCAAAAACAAAATAATCTGCCACGGAAACGCCAAGTACTCCACTTTGATAAGCGCCACAAGTATTCCAAGGAACTAAAACAGATGTTACGGTTCCAGAATCCTCAAGAGTACGGCTTAAGTTTTCAGGAGCTAAACCTCGATCTTTATATGCTTTTTTAAACATTTTTCCGGGGACAACTAAAGCTAAATATTGATCCGAAGCGGTTACATTTAATGCCAAACAACTGGCAACTGTACTTGCAAATAATCCAAAAGTTGTGGTTGCCAAACTTAGTAAGGCTTTGCTAATACGAGCAAGCGCACCTATAGCATCCATAACGCCTCCAAATACCATGGCACAAACGATTAACCAAATAGTTCCTAACATACCATTCATTCCACCAGAAGTAAATAAATCATTAAGTTCTATACTAGTAGTTTCAACAGCTGTGTCTACTGTTATCGCTTTCATAATGCCTTTGTAAGCAGCTTCAAAACTCAATGTATTCGTTTCTGCAATCGCCATTATAATTTGTGGTTGTGCAATAACGGCAGCTATTGCTCCCAACAACGTTCCTATAAGTAATGCAATTAAGGGAGGTGTTTTTTTTACAATCAGAAAAATCACTAAAATAGGGACGCTAAATAGCCATGGAGAAATATTAAATGCACCGTCTATAGCTTGTAGTTTATCTGAAATATCTGGTGCCCCAGTAGTATCTATATTAAGACCAATTATTAAAAAAATAATTAGAGTTATTATTATGGTAGGTACTGTTGTGTAAGCCATATATTTTATGTGGTCAAATAGTTCACTCCCCGCCATAGCAGGGGCTAAATTTGTAGTATCACTTAATGGAGACATTTTATCTCCAAAGTAAGCACCAGACAAAACCGCTCCTGCAGTCATTCCAGGTGAAATTCCTAAGGTGTTTCCAATTCCTATTAATGCAATTCCAACCGTTGCAGAGGTGGTCCAACTACTTCCTGTCGCAATAGAAATAATTGCACAAATAATAACGGATGCAACAAGAAAAAAGGTGGGGTTTAAGATTTGTAACCCATAATAAATCATCGATGGAATGACGCCACTAATGAGCCACGTACCTGCCAAAGCACCTACCATTAATAAAATTAAAAGAGCTCCAGTTGTTGATTTTACATTTTCTGCAATTTCCTCTAACATTTGTTTGTAAGTAACTTTATTGTAAAACCCAACAATTGCGGCGACTGCGGCTCCTAATATCAATATAAATTGATTACTTCCACTAAGAGCGTCATCTCCAAACACAAAAAACACATTATAAAACAACATTATTACAAGTGCAATAACAGGAATAAGAGCTTCCCAGATACTTAATTCTTTGTTTTCAATAACAGAATTGTCTGAAGGTTTATTTGGGATTATGTCTTGGCTTTTCATAGGAGAGGTGGTCAAAAATTATGATATGTAATGTTACGATTTTAGTCTAAGCTTTGCAAATGCAAAATTTAGATTAGTGTAATTTACTATCTTAATTTAGGAAAAGAGGAGGGATCCATTTCGTGAAATATACTGTAAACTTTTTCAAATACATCATCTACAGATGGTTTGCTAAAATAATCTCCATCTGTGCCATATGCTGGACGGTGTTCTTTAGCGGTGAGAATTTGAGGCTTACTATCTAAGTTTTGATAAACGTTTTGATGTTCTAAAATTTCATTAAGGATATATGCAGAGGCACCTCCTGGAACATCTTCGTCAACAATAAGAATACGATTTGTTTTTTCTACACTTTTTGATATGTCTTTTTGAAAATCAAAAGGGATAAGTGATTGAATGTCTATAATTTCAACATCAATATCAACTTCTAATAGTTCTTTTGCAGCTTGTTCCACAATACGTAAAGTAGATCCATAAGATACAATGGTTAGATCTGCGCCCTGTTTGATTGTTTCTACAATACCAACAGGTGTTTTGAATTCACCTAGGTTTGAAGGTTCTTTTTCTTTTAGGCGATATCCATTTAAACATTCAACTACCATTGCCGGCTGATCACTCTCTAAAAGTGTATTGTAAAACCCAGCAGCTTTAGTCATATTCCTAGGCACTAATACGAACACACCTCTAATAAGGTTAAGAATTCCACCTAATTGAGAACCGGAATGCCAGATGCCTTCCAAACGATGCCCACGAGTTCGAATAATTAAAGGGGCTTTTTGCTTTCCAAACGTTCGGTAATGTAAGGTTGACAAATCATCACTGATGATTTGAAGTGCATAAATCATATAATCAAGATATTGAATCTCGGCAATAGGTCTTAATCCCCTTAGAGCCATTCCAATTCCTTGTCCTATGATAGTTGCTTCTCGAATTCCAGTGTCAGAAACTCTCATTTCACCGTACTTTTCTTGTAAGCCTTCTAGTCCTTGATTGACATCTCCAATTGTCCCTGTGTCTTCTCCAAAAATTAAAACTTCAGGATATTTACTTAATATTTTATCAAAATTATCTCTTAATATGACACGACCATCTACTAGTTTTGACGACTCATCAAAAACAGGAAGCACTTCTGATATATTGGTGGCTCTTGAATTTGATTCACTATAAAGAAGCTTACTGTATTTGGGTTGGATTTCTTCAAAATAGGTATTAATCCACTGTACTAAGTCGTGTTTTTCTGAAGAATTTTCATGTATTAAATGTTTTAAAATATGTCGAGCAGAACTGATAATATCTTTTCGTAAAGGGTCATGAAGAAGCTCTAGCTGAGTTATTTTTTTATTAATAAAAGCTTTTTGTGATGTAGTTTGAGCTACAGACTTCATAAGTCTTAAAGCTTCTTTTTTTTCATTTTCTAAAGGTTCATAAAATTTCTTCCATGCTTTTAACTTACCTTCTTTAACGTTCTTTTTTGCACTGCGATCAATTGCCATCATTTCATCTTCTGTAGCGATGTCGTTAGAGATGATCCAGTCTCTAAATTTGAAATTGCAATCATTTGATTTTTCCCAAGTTAAACGATCTGAATTTTTATACCTTTCATGAGATCCTGATGTAGAATGTCCTTGGGGCTGTGTGAGTTCGTCAACGTGAATTAATACAGGAACATGTTCGGTTCTTGCCAGTTGACTGGCTTTTTGATAGGTGTTTATGAGTTCTACATAATCCCAGCCTTTCACTCTCAAAATTTCGTAGCCGTTATTTTTAGAATCTCTTTGAAAACCTTTTAGAATTTCAGAAATATTTTCTTTTGTGGTTTGGTGTTTAGCATGTACAGAAATTCCGTATTCATCGTCCCACACACTGATAACCATGGGAACTTGAAGTACTCCAGCAGCATTAATAGTTTCAAAAAACACACCTTCGCTGGTACTAGCATTTCCAATGGTACCCCAAGCTACTTCGTTTCCTGAGTTAGAAAATTTTTCTGAATCTATGTTTTCAAGATTACGATATATTTTTGACGCTTGTGCCAAACCCAATAAGCGTGGCATTTGAGCTCCAGTAGGAGAAATGTCTGAGCTTGAATTTGGTTGTTGTGTTAAATTTTTCCAGTTAAAATGATCGTCTAAAGAATGAGTTGTAAAATGCCCCCCCATTTGCCTTCCAGCACTCATAGGATCTTGGTTGATATCTGTAGTACCGTAAAGCCCAGAAAAGAATTGTTCTATGCTGAGTTTTTCAATCGCCATCATAAAGGTTTGATCTCTGTAATAGCCAGATCTAAAATCACCATTCTGAAATGCTTTTGCCCAAGCTAATTGTGGCAGTTCTTTTCCATCTCCAAAAATCCCAAATTTAGCTTTTCCTGTTAAGACTTCACGTCGTCCAAGAAGACTACATTCTCTACTAGTGACCGCTACTGTATAATCATTTAGCACTTCAGTTTTGAAGTCCTCAAATGTAATGTCTTTAGTAAGGTCTTTAGTTTGCATTCTTAAATAATTCTAGTAAAGCGCAAATATAAAATATTTCAGGGCTTTGACCTATGCTTTACAATGATAATTAATGGACAGACTTATGTTGAAATTTATTAAACCAGTTAATTTAACAAGTTAATATTTTATTAAAACCATTCTCTACGGAACAATCCTAAAAGTGCTTTGGGTTCTGCAGTAAATACAAATCGAATTTTTTGACTGTATTGAGCCTGGTCAATTTCCCATCCTAAGTTAGAATAGAACGGAAAATAGATTTCAAAATAATCTGTGATTAAGTTCAATCGAATGCCTGCATCATACACAAACAAGGGGTTACGTCCCTTGTTTTTAAGCACTCCAATATCTCCGTATACTTGTAGATATTTCCAAATTGAAGCACTGGCATTTAAGGACGTTAACCATTCATTTGCAAATGCGGTATCAAGTTTTGACTTGAATCCTCCTTCTGCTATGATAAGTTGCTGACTAAAGATTCCTGTAGATTCAAATTGACCTAGATAATTATAATCAAATAAATAGTCAGTTGGGCGGTCTAAAGCAAAATCAAAGTTTTGCTCGTCTGATGGAATTTTTGAATATAAGAACGCTCCTGCATAAACTCTAACATTATAAAATTGATTTTTATTGGAACGCCTTCTAATTTCATAGTTGAAGGATAGTTTCCCAAAATTATCTGAAAACTGTGCATCTAAAAACCATTTATGATATCTTTTAAAGCTATTATTAGCATCAATATATCTAATATTAAATACTTTATATGGCGGTGCAGTCGTTTCATCGTCTTCAATTTCCACAAAATCTTTTTCAATGCCAACATATCTAAGGCTAAGACTTTTTAATTCGTTTGATCTTAGATCTGTTGCGTCCCTAAAATTAAAATTAACAAAAGGAACAGTTTTAGTTAAAAAAGCATTTTCGGCAAAACTTGAACGGATCACAGCCATTCCAATATTGATGTTATATAAGTTTTGATCCTCAAAAAAAGTATTATGTATAACTTGTACACTGCCTGTAAGAGCATTTGAATTTACACTGTATATTGGGGAGATACCAAATAAAAAGGGTTTATTTAGAACTCCCTTATTATTAATGTTCATTCCTAAATTTAGTCCATCATAGATGTTTTTAAATTCCATGATCGGTAAAAAATACAATTGATTGTCACGAGCAGACTCTACATCTTTAAAAAGACGAAGTTGTAAAGGCTTATTTGTTAAAGAATTTCTTGTTATTGACTTCCAATTGTTTCTTAAATCAAATTCAGGTACTTTTTTATCATAATTGAGCACCAATTTATCTGCTAAATTATTAGGAATAACAAACTGTTTTTTGGCTCCAATTTTTGTGAGCCACTGTTTTGAAATGACTTTTCCATCCTTGAGCATGAAAAGAGAAATTGGTCCTTTCCCATTCTTTTTATTTTTAACAGTAAAATAGATGGAATCTTTAGTATTTTTTGCCTTAGTAATTTTATAATCAATTTGTTGAGAGTTGATCAAATAGGAATCAAAAAACCAATTGATATCTTTTGAAGTTTTTGTTTTTAGATACGCTTTGAATCGATCTGTTGTTAAAAGTTTCTGATCAGTTTCATTGATAAATGATTTTATCCATTCCTCTACACTTGAGTCCTCAATAAGATCTTCAAGGTATAAAAGTCCTAAAGCTGCTTTATATTTACTCGATAAATTAGCGTTAAATTTTAAAAGTTCATCTTTTGGTGTTGTTAATGCTTGATCACGTCCCGTTCTGACCATATGTAAATACGTCAAAGGATATTGGTCATTAAACTTTAGTTTTGCTAAATTATAAGATTTTATTCCCCAAACATTTGATAATTTCCCTATTAATTTTTCATCTTTATAAAATTGTTCAACATATTCCATTAATATAAAATTCTCAAAACCTGCTTGTAACCAATACTCTTCTCTTGGATTTATTTTCAAATGTCGTTTTAAGTAGAGCCTAGTTAAGTTTTTTAAAAGATTGAGTTCATATTTAAATTGTTTAGAAAAGGGTGCTAAAAAATCTGGAATGATATTTAAGCCATAAATAGGATATTTACTCAAGTCTGTATTAGTAATTAACAGATTATCCTGTGGATAAGGCGCCAGTTTTGTATTTAAAAACCCAACAACTTTTTTAAATAGATCTATTTGCTCTAAAGCACTTGTATTTTTATAGCTATCTGTTAGGATGTTTAAGTTATGAACATTGATTCTGAAAAAAGGAGTTTTGGCGATGTAAAGACGACAATCTGTGCGTTTTTCTCCTGTAAAATAATACGTATTTTTTTTTAGTTTTTTTTGTTTGGATGTTAAATTCAATTCAGATGCAACTTCGTAGTTCTCAGGAATATTGATACTTAGGTTAATTGAAGAAGGTGGAGTGTAATAATCTTCAATATTTTTATTACTGTACAATTTCCATTGAGAATTTTCATATACAGCAGGGGACAAATACCAATAATTTAAATTGTAACCACCATCAGGTGTGACTCCAAAACCTGTAAACCGATTGCTTTGAATTTGAAGAGTATATTCAAAATGAAGTGTGGTAGTAGTGTTTGGTAAAAGTGTAGTTTCTAGCTTGACTTTTAATATATCAGGTTGATTTTTGAGGTAGCTGTACTCTATAAGAGTCCCATGAGAATTTTCAATTTTATTTATTTTTGTATAGCCTCTATCCTTAGGTTTTACGGAAAGTAAGTCGTTTTTGAATTCTTCAACAAAACGGTTGGCTAAAGGAGTCGTTGGGCTACTATAACTTGAAGTCCAATCATTAAAATATAACTCATTTAAACTTTCATTAGAATTGTTTTGATAGTCTACTCTTTGATTAATAGTGACAGTATTTGTGTCTATATCAAAGCTAGCTTCTATTTGCATGGCATGTTGCCCAAAAACTGATGGTGCACTTACATATAAAATAAGAACTAGTAGGGACTTGAATAATAGTTTTAGATTCAAAAATTTAGTTTTGTACAATTAAAAATTAGGGCTTAATTGATATTCGTTATAAAAGTTATTTAGAATTGCTATGACTTCTTCAGAAGTATCTACAACATGAATCAAGTCCAAATCTTTGGCACTAATTGTCTCAAAGCGCTCTAATAAGGTTGCTTTTATCCATACTAGCAATCCATTCCAAAAAGTAGAGCCTACCAAAATAACTGGAAATTTTTCAATTTTTTTAGTTTGAATTAATGTAATAGCTTCAAATAATTCATCTAGTGTTCCAAACCCTCCTGGCATCACAACGATACCCTGAGAATATTTGACAAACATCACTTTTCTAACAAAAAAATAATCAAAATCTAAACTTTTATCGCGATCTATGTATGGATTGTTGTGTTGTTCAAAAGGAAGTTCAATATTAAGCCCAACAGATGTTCCTCCTGCAAGATGTGCGCCTTTGTTTCCAGCTTCCATAATTCCAGGTCCACCACCCGTAATAACTCCGTAGCCAGCTTCTACAATGGCAGCAGCAACTTCAGTTGATAATTTATAATAGGTATCTTCAGTTGGAGTTCGTGCAGAACCAAAAATAGAAACACATGGTCCAATTCTACTCATTTTTTCAAACCCGTTCACAAATTCCCCCATGATTTTAAAAATAGCCCAAGAATCATTTGTTTTTATTTCATTCCATCCTTTGTGTTTCTGTTCTGTTCTCATAGTTCAATTTTTTAATGCCTACTAATGTAATTCTTTTTTTAAAAACCGAGCGGTATGGCTCAATTTGTTTTTAATGACATCTTCTGGCGTTCCTTTAACAACAATGTTACCACCACCTTTTCCACCTTCTGGTCCGATATCTATGATATAATCTACCGTTTTAATCACATCTAAATTATGTTCTATAATGATGACTGTATTTCCTTTATCAACTAATTTGTTGAGCACATCCATCAAAACTCGAATATCTTCAAAATGCAATCCTGTAGTAGGTTCATCTAAAATGTAAATTGTATTCCCTGTATCTCGCTTACTCAGTTCAGTTGCTAACTTTATTCTTTGCGCTTCTCCTCCAGAAAGAGTGGTACTTTGTTGACCTAGCGTAATATATCCTAATCCAACTTCTTTAATGGTTTTTAATTTTCGATAAATTTTTGGAATATGTTCAAAAAAATCAACCCCTTCATTAATGGTCATATTTAAAACATCACTGATGGATTTCCCTTTGTATCTAATTTCTAAAGTTTCTCTGTTAAAACGCTTTCCTTGGCATGATTCACATTCGACATAAACATCAGGTAAAAAGTTCATTTCAATGACTCTCAAACCACCCCCTTTACAAGTTTCACAACGCCCACCAACTACATTAAAACTAAATCGACCTAGTTTATACCCTCGAATCATTGCTTCCGGAATTTTAGCAAATAAGGCTCTAATTTCTCCAAAAACCCCTGTATATGTTGCAGGATTACTTCGCGGGGTCCTTCCAATTGGCGATTGATTGATATCAATCACTTTATCTAAATGCTCTAAACCTTTAATGGACTTATAAGGCATTGGCTCCATGACCCCATGAAAATAATAATTGTTTAAAATAGGGTAGAGGGTATGATTTATTAAGGTTGATTTACCACTTCCAGAAACGCCAGTAATTCCTATCATTTTACCTAATGGTAATTTTATAGATACATTTTTAAGATTATTTCCTGTACACCCTTTGAGTTCCAAGATTTTTCCATTTCCATTTCGACGTTTTTTGGGGATTTCAATTTCTTTTACTCCACTCAAATAATCTGCAGTCATTGTTCCGCTATTCAAGATGTCTTTTGGAGTTCCTTGACTGATAATCTCGCCCCCATGCTTGCCAGCTTTTGGACCAATATCTATCACATGATCTGCTTGTTCAATCATGTCTTTATCATGTTCTACCACTATCACTGAATTCCCTACATCTCTTAAAGATATCAAAGATTTAATCAATTTTTCATTATCTCGTTGGTGTAAGCCAATGCTAGGTTCATCTAAAATATACAAAACTCCCACCAGTTGTGAGCCTATTTGTGTGGCCAATCGGATCCGTTGGGCTTCGCCTCCAGAAAGTGATTTGGAACTTCTATTGATTGATAAATAATCTAATCCTACATCTAAAAGAAATTGTAATCGCGTAGAAATTTCTTTTAGAATTTCTTTTGAAATTATTTCTTGACTTTTAGAGAGATGATTTGGTAAATCTTTAAACCATTCGGCTAAGTCCACCACATCCATTTGTGAAAGTTCAGCGATGTTTTTAGAATTTATTTTGAAGTATAACGATTCTTTTTTAAGTCGAGATCCTTCGCAAGTTGGACATTTGATATTATCCATATAATTTTTAGCCCAACGTTGTATAGACGTGGAATCGGCATTCTTGTATTGACTTTCGATAAAATTAGCAATGCCTTCAAAATCAATATTGTAATTTCGAGAAACACCTAAGGTTTTACTGTCTACCGAAAAATCATCTTTCCCACCATATAAAATAATATTTAAAGCAGCTTTCGGAATACTTGAAATAGGATCGGAAAGTTTAAAATTAAAGCGACGTCCAATGAGTTCTAATTGTCTAAATAACCAAGTATCTTTTTGAACTCCTTGAGGGGCAAGACCTCCATTTTTTATAGATAAACTCGTGTCAGGTATAATTTTTGTCTCGTTAACTTTATATAGCGTTCCTATTCCGCTGCAAGCCGAGCAAGCACCCTTAGGAGAATTGAATGAAAAGTTATTGGGTTCTGGATTTGGGTAGGAAATTCCAGAAGTGGGACACATCAAATTTCGACTAAAATATCGAATCTCTTTAGAATCTTCATCAATTATCATTAGTACATTTTCGCCATGGTACATGGCTGTATTGATACTTTCGTTCAGTCTACTTGTAGATTGTGTACTTGCGTCAATTTTAAGTCTATCGATAACAATTTCGATGTCATGCATTTTATAACGATCGAGCTTCATTCCTTTAGTAATATCAACAATTACTCCGTCTGTTCGAACTTTTACAAATCCTTGTTTTGCAATTTGTTCAAATAATTCTCTGTAATGTCCTTTTCGAGAACGGATTACAGGAGATAAAATCGAGATGCGTTTTCCATCAAAGGATTCCAATATCAGATCTTTGATTTGCACATCGTTGTAACTCACCATTTTTTCGTCGGTGTTATAACTGTAAGCATCAGCCCCTCTTGCAAACAATAACCTTAAAAAATCATAAATTTCGGTGATGGTTCCAACAGTAGATCGTGGCGATTTACTTGTTGTTTTTTGTTCAATCGCAATGACAGGTGATAGTCCATCAATTTTATCTACATCTGGTCGTTCTAAACTTCCTAAAAATTGACGAGCGTAGGCAGAAAATGTTTCTATATAACGGCGTTGACCTTCAGCATAAATCGTATCAAATGCGAGGGACGATTTACCACTTCCAGAAAGCCCTGTAATCACTACCAATTGATCCCTAGGAATCTTTACATCAATGTTTTTTAAATTGTGTACTCTAGCACCTTTTACTTCAATAAATTCATCAAACTTACTCATAAAATTATTCTATATGTGCTTAATTATTTGTGATTAAAATATGTCAACACTTCCTTTTCCTTCTCTAATAACACTAATTTCTGTACCATTCACTTCAATTACTGTTGACGGTTGGTTACCACCATAACCACCATCAATCACCAGGTCAACTTTCGCATTCCATTTTTCAAAGATCAACTCTGGATCTGTGGTGTATTCCAAAATTTCATCATCATCTCGAATAGACGTAGATACTATTGGATTTCCTAAAGTTTCTACAATTTCTAATGCAATTGAGTTGTCCGGAATTCGAATCCCTACCGTTTTCTTTTTCTTAAAGGGGTGAGGCAATGTATTTGCACCAGGAAGAATAAAGGTGTAGGGGCCGGGGAGGGTTCGTTTTAAAAGTTTAAATATAGGGGTCTCAATTTGGGTAACATAATCGCTTAAATTACTCAAGTCATGACAAATAAACGAAAAGTTTGATCGTTCCAATTTAACTCCCTTAATTTTAGCAATGCGTTCCAAAGCTTTTACGTTGGTGATGTCACATCCCAATCCATAAACAGTATCTGTTGGATAGATAATTAGCCCGCCCCTTTTAAGTACTTCAACCACTTTTTCAATGGCTTTTGGGTTTGGGTTTTCAGGATATATTTTGAGAAGTTCTGCCATAATAGTTAGTTCTTTTATGAAATAATTTCAAGTTTTGCGAACCGTAATAATAGCTTTTTAATGCCTCCCGTTTCAAATTTAATTTCAGCTTTTAAATCTGCTGCTTTTCCTTCAATACTTAAAACAGTTCCTTTTCCGAACCGTTGATGATTTACAACATCGCCTACAATTAACTTATTGTCAAATAAGTTAGTAGTGGATTTTGTTTCACTCACTTTCTTTAAATTCTTGGGTGTTGAAATTTTAAATTTCTCAGGTGCCTTTGGCTTTGCTTTCATGTAAGCAGGCTTCTTATAACGCACTGTATTAGGTTCAACATCTCCAAATATGTCAGCACTCAACATCGGGTTGAAACGGCGTTCTTCTTTAGGAGTTACAATCTCCAAATACTGCTCATCAATTTCTTCGATGAATCGACTTGGTTCTGAATCCACAAGTTTTCCCCAACGGTAACGTGAAAGCGCATAGGTGAGGTAGGCTTGTTTTTCAGCACGAGTTAAGGCCACATAAAATAAACGTCGTTCTTCTTCCAATTCTTCTCTGGTACTCATGCTCATGGCACTCGGAAATAAATCTTCTTCTAAGCCTACAATGTATACATAAGGAAATTCCAATCCTTTCGCTAAGTGAATGGTCATCAGTGCCACTTTATCACTATCTTCTCCTTCTTCGTTATCCAAGTCTGTAGCCAAAGCAACATCTTCTAAAAACTCAGCTATTGATCCTGTAGAGTCGGCTAATTCTTGCTGTCCTTCTACAAAATCTTTGATACCATTAAGCAATTCCTCGATGTTTTCCATTCTAGAAATACCTTCTGGAGTGCCATCTTTTTTAAACTCTTGGATCAACCCACTAGCTTTGCATACATGCTCCGCCAAATCAAAGGCATTTGCCGTTTGACTCATCACTTTAAAACTTTCAATCATTGTTGTAAAGTTTTGAAGTTTGGTCTTCGTTCCAGCATTGATATTTATGGGAAGCTCGTTAAGGTGTTTTAAGATTTCAAAAATGGATTTATTATGTTCATTTGCAGATACAATTAAGCGATCAACTGTCGTTTGACCAATACCACGTCCGGGGAAATTAATAATTCGTTTTAAAGCCTCTTCATCTGAAGGATTGATAATAATGCGCAAATAGGAGAGGACATCTTTTATTTCTTTTCGTTGGTAAAAGGATAAACCCCCATAAATTCGATATTCTAAACCACGCTTTCTTAAAGCATCTTCAATGGATCTTGACTGTGCATTGGTACGATACAATACTGCAAACTCACCATTTTTAGCTTGGTTTTGCATTTTGTTTTCAAAGATGGTACTCGCTATGTAACGGCCTTCGTCACCATCGGTTAATGAACGGTTGACAATGATTTTTGGACCTTCTTCATTGGCTGTCCAAACTACTTTTTCTAATTTAGTTTGATTTTTTTCAATAATAGAATTGGCTGCGTTGACAATGTTTTTTGTCGACCGGTAATTTTGCTCCAGTCGGAACATTTTTACGTTGTCATAGTCCTTTTGAAAATTCAAAATATTATTGATATTTGCCCCACGGAAGGCATAAATACTTTGGGCATCATCTCCAACTACACAAATATTTTGAAAACGGTCCGAAAGTGCTCTCACAATTAAATACTGAGAATGGTTGGTATCTTGATACTCATCTACTAATATATATCGAAAACGATCTTGGTATTTTGCCAATACCTCCGGGAAACGTGTAATTAACTCGTTGGTTTTAAGTAATAAATCATCAAAATCCATCGCGCCTGCCTTGAAACAACGAGACACATATTCTTTATAAATCTCTCCCATTTCTGGACGCTTTGCCATCACATCTGACTCTTTGAGTTCAGGATTTTGAAAATACGCTTTTACAGTAATTAAACTGTTTTTGTACGAGGATATTCGAGATTGGACTTGCTTGTATTTATAAATATCTTTATCTAATTTTTTCTCTTTTATAATTGAAGAAATTAAACGCTGAGAATCTTGAGTATCATAAATTGTAAAATTTGAAGGGTATCCCAATCTATCAGCTTCAATCCGTAAAATTTTAGCAAAAACCGAGTGAAACGTTCCCATCCACAAGTTTTTTGCTTCGCTATCTCCTACAATCGAAGCAATTCGTGTTTTCATTTCACGAGCTGCTTTGTTGGTAAAAGTAAGAGACAGAATGTTAAAGGGATCGACTCCTTCACTCATCAAATAGGCGATGCGATAGGTGAGAACTCTAGTTTTTCCAGAACCTGCACCAGCGATGATAATCATTGGCCCTTCTTTTTGAAGGGTGGGCGCTAATTGTGCCTCGTTAAGTTGACTTAAGTATTGTTTCAAATTTCATTTTTTCTAAGATGTGAAATTAAGGAATGTAATTCGTATTTTTAAGATGAATTCCTATAAATTATAAACAATTATAGGGAAGTTACTAAATCTGTTTGAACGTGTTAATTTATCCTTTTATATCGAAGGAAATTATTAACTTGGCATTTATTAATCAACACATCACATATTTTAATGGAAACTGAGTTTTATAGCCTAATCATGTATTGTATTCCTGCGCTTCTAACAGGAGCGGTAGCCTATATATTTTTTAAAGAATACACCAATAATGAAAATAAACGCCGTCACTACATCCTTCATAAATCACTTCAAAAAGAAGTACTTCCTGTAAAACTTCAGGCATACGAACGTTTGAGCTTGGTTTTAGAACGCATGGCTCCAAATAATTTATTGATTAGAATTCAACCTATTTCTCAGCGTAAAGAAGATTATGAGCAGTTGCTCATTCAAACTATCGAACAAGAATTTGAACATAATTTGGCACAACAAATATATTTGTCAGAAGAATGTTGGAATGTCATTTTAACCGCTAAAAATACAACCATTCAGTTTATCAGAAATTGTGATATTTCAAATAATTCTAGCACAGCAGATAAATTCCGTGAACTAGTTCTCACAAAATCAATGGATACGCCGTCACCAAGTAATGTTGCTTTAGCGTATTTAAAAAATGAAGTAAGTCTTTTATTAACCTATTAAAGTGGATTGATGCAAAACACTTTACTTCAAACCCCCATTGATTATCTGAAAGGCGTAGGTCCTGGGCGTGCCGAAGTATTGCGTAAAGAATTAGGGATTCACACCTACCAAGACCTAATAAACTTATTTCCAAACCGCTACATCGATCGCACCCGTTTTTATAAAGTATCAGAACTTCAAGCTTCCAACGCTGAAGTTCAAATTGTTGGACAGATTACTGGTTTTAAAGAACTAGGTCAGAAACGTGGAAAACGTCTTGTAGCAACCTTTCGAGATGAAACAGGCTACTTAGAGTTGGTTTGGTTTAGAGGCCATAAATGGATCCGTGATCAACTGAAAACCCATACTGATTATGTGATTTTTGGAAAGATTAATTTGTTTAATGGCGTCTTTAGCATGCCACATCCGGATATTGAACTCAAAACAGATTATGAAAAGAGTCTGTCGAAAGCCATTCAACCTATTTATCCATCTACTGAAAAGTTAGCAAACCGAGGTATTTCAAACCGTGTCATTTGTAAAATTATGGAACAACTGTTCTTGCAACTCAATGGCCGGTTTGAAGAATCCCTATCTACAGAAATATTGGAGCATCAAAAATTGATTTCTAAAGTGGAAGCTCTTTTAAATATTCATTTTCCAAAGACACAAAAACTGCTTAGTTTATCGCAATTTCGATTAAAGTTTGAAGAATTATTTTACATCCAACTTCAACTCATTCTTAAAAACATCATTCATAAGACTAAAATTAAGGGCTATCGGTTTGAGACCGTAGGATCTTATTTTAATACGTTCTATAATGAGCATCTACCTTTTGAATTGACCACTGCTCAAAAACGTGTATTGAAAGAAATTAGGATTGATATGGACAGTAATGCCCAAATGAATCGGTTGTTGCAGGGTGATGTAGGCTCTGGGAAAACTATTGTAGCGTTGATGTCAATGCTGATTGCGATTGATAATAATTTTCAAGCAACACTGATGGCACCCACTGAAATCTTATCTTTTCAGCATTACAACGGCCTAAAACCATTTTGTGACTTGATAGGGGTTAAGATTGGATTGTTAACGGGGTCGAGTAAAACCGCGGCTCGACGCATCATTCATGAACAGTTAGAATCGGGCGAATTACAGATTATTATAGGAACGCATGCTCTTTTGGAAGATAAGGTCAAATTTAAGAATCTTGGGTTGGCAATTATTGACGAGCAACACCGTTTTGGCGTGGCACAACGCAGTAAACTCTGGAAGAAAAACGTATGCCCTCCTCATATTTTGGTCATGACTGCCACGCCGATTCCAAGAACCTTAGCGATGTCTGTTTACGGAGATTTAGATATTTCTGTGATTGATGAGTTGCCTGCAGGAAGAAAACCGATTAAAACGGTGCATCGTTTTGATAGCAATCGACTGAAAGTACTTGGTTTTATTAGGGATGAAATTGCAAAAGGCCGTCAGATTTATATTGTATATCCTTTGATTAATGAAAGTGAAACTTTAGATTTTAAAGATTTAATGGATGGTTATGAAAGTATTGTACGTGATTTTCCAATGCCAAACTATCAAGTATCCATTGTACATGGTCAGATGAAACCTATTGATAAAGAATTTGAAATGCAACGTTTTGTCAAAGGTGAAACACAGATTATGGTTGCCACCACCGTGATTGAGGTAGGCGTTAATGTGCCTAATGCTTCCGTAATGATTATTGAAAGTGCTGAGCGTTTTGGACTGTCGCAACTTCATCAGTTGAGAGGACGTGTTGGACGTGGAAGTGAACAGAGTTATTGTATTTTAATGACAGGCTCTAAACTAGGCGACAACAGTAAAACTCGTATGAAAACTATGGTCCATTCTAGTGACGGATTTGAAATAGCGGAAGTTGATTTACGACTCCGTGGTCCGGGTGATATGATGGGCACTCAGCAAAGTGGCGTCTTAGAAATGAAAATCGCCAATATTGTGAAAGACAAAGAGATCTTGTCCTTGGCACGGCATTGGGCTAAAAAAGTACTTGTAGCAGATCCGAAATTAGTGGATCCAAAACATCAACCCATTGCGCAAACTTACATCAAAATGGGTAAGTATAAGAACATTTGGAATTATATTAGTTGATATTATTATCCGTCAAAAAACGACTACTCAGTTCTTGAAGGTCTTTCATCACCAATCTAAAGTCCGCTTCAAATAGTGCATAAAATTCTTTTAACTCTTGTCCTGCTTTGTCCATTCCCGATCTGTTTTTAGTACGTCGATTCATGCCAGCCAAAACACGATCAATACCTTCTAGTTCTGCATAGATTAAGAGCCAATTGCCTTCCATCATAACGGGAGCCATATTTTGAATGTTATCAGGAAGTATCTCAAAATTGTCTCGTAATAATTTATAAAACGACTGAATGTAATCGGTTAAAGGAACGTCCGAATAATCCGCCCAGTGTTTAGCTAAAAAGTGATCGTAAAATATATCTACTATAATCCCTGAATAATGTCCGTAGTTTGTGTGAAGCCTTTTGGTACTTTGCCTAAAAGCTGGATGTGCATCTGTTGCCGTATCAATTTGGCGGTGTAATAAGATTCCCTTTTGTATTTGAAGAGGGTAGGAGTTGTATTTTAAGCCTTTAATACTGTCTGCAATAAAGTTTCCAATCATGATGTCGGGGCTAGTTCCAGAAAGTAAAATATGTGCCAAGTAATTCATAGAGCGAAATTATGAATACATTTTAATATAATTGATTTGAAGCCTTATATTTGTTGAAATTTATATTGCATATGACACTAATTAAATCAATTTCTGGAATACGAGGGACCATTGGTGGTGCCGTTGGAACCAATTTAACTCCTATAGATACTGTCAAATTTGCTGCGGCTTATGGAACGTGGATCAAACAACAGCGGACCAAAGAGAATTACCGTGTGGTTGTTGGAAGAGACGCCCGAATTTCGGGAAGTATGGTTCAAAATTTAGTCATGAATACTCTGATTGGTTTGGGTATTGATGTGATTGATTTAAATTTATCAACCACACCAACTGTTGAAATTGCTGTTCCCTTAGAAAAAGCCGATGGTGGTATTATCTTAACAGCCAGTCACAATCCAAAACAATGGAATGCTTTAAAGCTTTTAGATCAGAATGGTGAATTTTTAAATGCAGAGCATAGCCAACGTGTTTTAGATATTGCTGAAGCCGATGCCATGGAATTCGCTGATGTTGATGTCTTAGGAGTCATCACTGAAAATCAAGCATACTTTGACATTCACATAGACGAAGTATTGGATTTAGAATTTGTAAATGTAAAAGCCATTTCGGATTGTAAATTTAAAGTAGTGGTAGATGCAGTGAATTCTACTGGAGGAATTGCGATTCCGTTACTATTGGAACGTTTAGGGGTTGAAGCAGTCAAAATACATTGCGAGCCTAACGGACAATTTCCTCATAACCCAGAACCACTGAAACAACATTTAACCGATTTATCTGAAAAGGTGGTTTCTTCTAATGCCGATTTTGGAATTGCTGTTGATCCAGATGTGGATCGTTTGGCATTTATGGACGAAAAAGGAATTATGTTTGGTGAAGAATATACGTTAGTTGCTTGTGCTGATTATATATTAAGTCAACGCCCAGGAAACACAGTGAGTAACCTCAGTTCTACACGGGCATTGAGAGATGTGACCGAAAAACATGGCGGAACTTACACTGCGAGTGCCGTTGGTGAAGTGAATGTGGTCAATGCTATGAAAGCAACCCAAGCGGTCATTGGAGGAGAGGGCAACGGAGGTATCATCTTTCCGGAGTCCCATTATGGACGTGATGCTTTGGTCGGAGTCGCTTTATTTTTAAGTTTATTAGCGGAACGTAAGATTGCAGTGAGTACCTTGAGAGCTGGCTACCCATCTTATTTTATGAGTAAAAAGAAAATTGACTTAAATCCATCCATAGATGTAGATGCTATTTTAGAAGCAATGGAAACAAAGTATGCGCACGAACAAATATCTACTATTGATGGAGTTAAAATTGATTTCCCAACAGAATGGGTGCACTTAAGAAAAAGTAATACTGAGCCGATTATCCGTATCTATACAGAAGCACCTTCTCAAAAGAAAGCAGATGTTTTAGCAGATAAAATTATTGAGGAAATAAAAAATATAGCAGGGCTTTAACCCTCGCGATGTTTCCAACGTTTGTGCGTCCAAAGGTAATATTCGGGTGCTTCGTGGATTTGTTTTTCAACAAGTTTTAGAAATTTATCAGTGATTTCATAATCTTTAAAATCTGTAGGGTTTTCAGCAAGGGTTTGAAAAGTTGCCTCGTAGTACCCTCTTTTTTTGCGTTCTACAGCAAAAAACACGATGGGCATATCTAATTTTTTAGCTAACATTTCGGCACCTGTATGAACAGGGACTTTAATACCCATAAATTCATTCCAATGGTGGGCTTTATTTTTCTTAGGCGATTGGTCAGAAGCAAATCCATTCATGGATAGAATACCATTTTTTTTAGCTTCTTCTAAAACTTTAAATGTATCTTTGGTAGTAATTAAATAACTATTGTAACGGGCTCTAATGGACTTAATCAAGCGATCGAAATACTTATTTTGAAGTCGTTTGTAGATGCCATAGCCGCGATGACTCGTATAGGTTTGAAGGATGAAAATCCATTCCCAACTACCATAATGCGCGCACATCAGAACGATGCTTTTATTTTGTTTCTCAAAATCCTTAATAATATCTAAATTTTTAAAGGTATAACGCGCCTTCATAGATTTTAGAGAAATATTCATAGATTTAATAGATTCTAAAATCATATCACAAAAATGATGAAAGAATTTTTTGGTAATTGTTTTAATTTCTAAATCAGACTTTTCAGGAAACACAAGTCTAAGATTATCTTGAACGGTTTGTTTTCTGTATCTAAAAATATGGTACATCAAAATATACAAAAGATCAGAAACAGCGTATAACAATCGAAATGGAAGAATAGAAACAAACCACAAAATAGGGTAAATTAAAATGTACGCTAGTAATTGCATTTAAAAAGATTAAATTTACATTCGCAAATATATAGTTTATTTAATATATCCCTATGAACATTAGTATTTATACCCTGATTATTATAGCTCTCAATGCACTTTGCTCTTTTAAAGGCTTTAAGGATCGCTCCTTTTTTGAGACGTATAAGTTTAATGTAGGAGGGATCAAACGTGGAGAACAACTTCGTATGTTGGTCTCAGGGTTTCTACATGTTGACTTGCAGCACCTGTTATTCAATATGATTACTCTTTATTTCTTTGCGGATCATGTGATTTATAGCATAGGGCCGTTTTATTTCTTTTTAATTTATTTTGGAAGTTTGATTTTTGGGAATCTATTATCTTACTATTTTCATAAAAATGAATCCTATTACTCTGCAGTAGGAGCTAGTGGTGCTGTGACCGGGATTTTATATGCCGCTATTTTGTTGTATCCAGGTATGGAGATGTATTTGTATTTTATTCCTATTCCAATTCCTTCTTATATTGTAGGAGTCGGGTATATGCTGTATTCCATTTATGGAATGAAATCACGGGCTGGAAATATTGGGCATGATGCTCATTTTGGAGGTGCCATTGGAGGGTATGTTATTACCTTGTTGATCGCACCACAAGTTTTAGAATCGCACTTATGGATGGCGATCATTCTCGCCATTCCAATTGTTATTTTATTTGTCATGCATAAAAATAATAAGATTTAGAATAATCTATTTTTTATTTACTCCAACAAACTCTTAATTTTCGCTTCCAATTCCGCCCCTCTCAAGCGTTCAGCGATGAGTACGCCGTTCTCATCCAAAATAAAAGTCGCAGGAATTGAATTTACACTGTAAGCTTGCGCAATTGGGTCTTGCCAGAATTTTAAATTCGAGACGTTATACCAACTCAATTGATCCTTTTTTATGGCCTCGATCCAAAACGCTTTTTGATTTCCACGTTCCAGTGAAACACTGATAATTTCTAAACCTTTAGAATGGTATTTGTCATATAGTTTTACCAGATTTGGGTTTTCAATACGACAAGGCTTGCACCAAGAGGCCCAAAAATCAACAATGGTAACCTTTCCTTTGATGTCACTCAAAGTAACTTGTTTTCCTTCCGGGTTAGGAGCAGAAAAATCAGGTGCTTGCATTCCAATTTTAATTTTTCCTTTGTTTGGGCTGCTTTCAATTTTTTGTTTAATTCGACTAGCAATCAATTGATTCGTTTCGCTTTTAGTTTTAATAGACGTTTCAATTGTTTTAAAAGCACTGTCAGCCAATTCTAAATCAAACCCTTTTTGACTTGTAAGACCATCCAAAATATACAATGAAAAATCAGAGTTGTTATTTGTTTCGATAAATTCATATCCAAAATTTTTCAATTGGGATCTCAAAGAATCTCTTTTGGTTTGAAGTTTTTTTAAGACTTCTACATCTTGTTTAGAATTTAAGAACTCAGCATTTACAGTTTCGACCGCTTCAATTTTTTCTTGATATTTATTTTTGTAATCGTTAAAAACAGAGTTGTTATAGGTGCCTTCTACTTTAGATGTATAAATACTGTCTTTATAGATTTCAACATTAATTATTCCAGGCTCTATAAATATAGAGGTTTGTCCTCTGACACCATCAATAGTTAAGGCACGCATTTCTGCTCCTTTTATGTCTCCTTTAAAATGAAAGACACCATTAAAAACAATGGCTGTATCGGTGGCGGTTCTATTTCTGCTATTTTCAGTTTTCAATAAATAGGCTCTTAATCCATCATAAACGCCATCAGCTTTAACAATTACTTCATATTCAGTGTCAGAATTTGAGGTTGAAGGTTTGCAACCAAACAACAATACAATGCTAATTATAAAAATGAGTTGAGTTTTCATCTGTAAGAGTTTTAGGTTTCAACAAAAATAAATTAAAATTATTACTTCTCCCATTTGAACTAATATTAATACTTTTGTAAAAAAATGAATTCATTGTATCAAAACGACACTATTATTGCTTTAGCCACTCCATCCGGTGCTGGTGCGATTGCTATTATTAGACTTTCAGGACCTGAATCGATTGTAATGGTAGATGCATTTTTTAAATCAATACATGCCAAAAAACTAGTATCTCAAAAAACACATACCATTCACTTAGGGCATATCGTTGAAGATTCACGAGTTTTAGATGAAGTATTGGTCTCTGTTTTTAAAAATCCTAAATCCTATACAGGTGAGGATGTCGTTGAGGTTTCTTGTCATGGGAGTTCGTATATACAACAAGAAATTATACAACTATTTGTGCGTAACGGCGCGCGTATTGCGAATCCAGGGGAATTTACGCTCCGAGCTTTTCTAAATGCAAAGCTCGACTTGAGTCAAGCCGAAGCCGTAGCGGATTTGATTGCCAGTGATAACAAAGCATCTCACCAAATTGCTATGCAACAGATGCGAGGGGGGTTCAGTAATGAAATCAAAGCCTTACGTGATGAGTTATTAAATTTTGCTTCCTTAATTGAATTAGAACTCGATTTTTCTGAAGAAGATGTAGAGTTTGCAGATCGCAAACAATTTGAAGATTTATTAGCACGTATAATTAAGGTGTTAAAACATTTGATTGATTCGTTTTCAACAGGAAATGTGATCAAAAATGGCATTCCAATTTCTATAATTGGTGCACCTAATGTTGGAAAATCTACGCTCTTAAATGCACTTCTAAACGAAGACAAAGCCATAGTTAGTGATATTGCTGGAACCACTCGTGATGCTATCGAAGATGAAATTACCATTGAAGGTATTAAGTTCCGTTTTATTGACACTGCAGGCATTCGTACCACTGATGATACTATTGAAAGTATAGGAATCAAAAAAACGTTTGAAAAAATCACACAATCTCAAGTGGTATTGTATTTATTAGATGCATCAAAAGTGACTACGAATACGATTCAGATATTTAATACAGATATCCGAAAAATTCAAGAACAATATCCTGACAAACAACTCATTGTTGTTGCCAATAAAATGGACCAAGCAAATCAGGAGTTTATTGAAACTTCTTTTGTGTATTCACACACCCTTTTTACTTCTGCCAAAAGTGGATTGGGCATGGAGACTTTAAAAACAAAGCTGTTAGAGTTTGTAAATACAGGGGCTTTGCGTAACAATGATACTATTATTACCAACTCCAGACATTACGATTCTCTTTTAAAGGCACTGGCTGATGTTCAAAAGGTACAGCAGGGAATGGACTCCAATTTGTCTGGCGATTTATTATCAATAGACATCCGACAGGCACTGTATCATTTTGGTGAAATCACTGGCGAAATTACTTCTGACGATCTGTTGGGTAATATTTTTGCGAATTTTTGTATCGGAAAGTAACATAAGTTTACTTTTATTTACTTTAATTGTATATTTATTTCATAATATGTGTACAAATTTGATACGATTCTTCTATTTGTACTAAATCGTATCAAACTATGAAGTTTACTTTAACAAAGGCTAAGATTAATTCAACCGATAGTCAATTTTACTACAGATTCAAAATATATTATGGTAAAGGGAAGAAATCTACATACATTCCATTAAATGACTTGAAGCTATGGAATAGACCAGAAACTACAAGACAAAAAGACGAGAATAAGCTAAATAAACATGGGGCAATAAAATACATTGAAAATTATATAGATTCTTCTAAATACTTTTCAGAACTAAAAGTTCCTAATATTTTTCCATTTCCACAATTACCAGCTTTAATAGTTCCTTGTATTTCATCTCCATTGACGGTGCCTTCTATAATAAGTCTTTTTTCTTCGTAAAAACCCCTATCTGCAGTTCCATCAAATTCAAAAGTATTGTTTTCTAAAAAACAATTAGAATTACCAGATGTTTCATCTAGTGAAACAAGAGCCTCACCCAATCCAATTGTGACATAAAGACAATCATCACATTCGCCATCATCCCAAGCCGATCTATTTTCTATAAAAATTCTAATACTTGGATTCAGGTCTTGCCATACCCAATAATCACGACCATTATCACAATCGTCAATACCAATTTCTGTAATATTAGCATTTCCTACGTATCCCCATTTATATACAGATTCACCATCGATTGAGGTGTTGGACGCGTCGTCATCTGACGAACATGCGAAGGAAAGTGCTAAAAATAAGTATAGTAATTTTTTCATAATATTAAATTGGTTAGTAAACAAAACTAATAAATAGAAATTAAATACAAATTAAAAGAGCTACAAATAATTCGGACAATTGGCAATTGACATCTATAAAAGAAAATGGACAATCAATTCATGACAGCTGTGATTTAGAATCTTATATGGTAATAGATGTTGACAACACAGGCACCTATTTTCAGTATTACTCAGATGACCCAGCAACTGAACCTTGTGGCTTGGATGCAACTTACAACTTTAGTGTTTCAGCTGGATCTTCTAGTTCTAACTATAACTGGATTTTAGAAGGTGTATCTTCACCGCTCATATTAAACGGAAACATACTTCAACTCACATTTGGTAGTGATGAAGTGCTTGAATTTGTTAAAAATTAATTTCTAATACATCACCCTTTAGGCTTTGCTAGTTTAAACATACTATCTTGAGTCACTCGTGTGTACCAATCGCCCCCTAAACGTGCGACGAGGTCTAATTTTTCAGAATCAATTTGACCGTTTTCATCTAACAACTCAGATTTAACATGTATGTGTACCACTTTGGCGATTACCAATTGACCAGCACCGCCATGTTCTCCAAGAGAAACAATATTTTCTACCATACATTCAAAGGACACAGGAGATTCTAACACTCTCGGAGGTTTTACTTTAAGTGAAGGGACTTCTGTCAGTCCTGCTTCTATGAATTCATTCACACCTTTGTCATATTCTTTACTGGATTCTGACATTTGTTCCACGATCGAAAAATCGACGATATTTATTACTACTTCTTTAGTTTCTGTTGCATTTTGAAGCGTATGTTTTGTGGTATTGTCACGCACACGTCTTGCTGGCGAGAAAATTAATATAGGTGGGTTGGAGCTAAATACATTAAAAAAACTAAAAGGGCTCAAATTGACATTTCCTTTGGCGTCTATTGTGCTTGCAAACGCGATAGGTCTTGGAGCAATAGAGGAGGAGAGCAGTCTATGAACATCTCTAGTTTCTAACAATTCTGGATCAAATGATTTTACAGTTGACATACTAATTTTTTTAAATAGTTTTTAAAAGTGTTGATTTAACCTCTCCAAACCCAACACGAATTGGACCTTTTTGACAATGTCCTCTCATAATCACGGTGTCATTATCTTGAATAAATTTACGTGTACCACCTTCCGTTAACTCTACTGGTTTAGAGCCTGCCCAGGACAATTCGAGCATTGAGCCATAGGAATCAGGGGTTTTTCCACTGATCGTTCCAGAAGCCATTAAATCGCCAACATTTAAGTTACAACCATTAACAGTGTGATGTGCTAATTGTTGGTTCATGTTCCAATACATATATTTGAAATTGGAGGTGCTGACTATAGTTTCTTTGCAGTTTTCAGGTTGGATAGAAACTTCTAATTGAATATCGTAATTTTTAGATCCTTTAAAATTCAAGTAGGGTAGAACCGATGGTTGTTGTGTTGGACCATCAATTTTAAATGGTTCTAGTGCCTCTAAAGTGACTACCCATGGCGACATAGAAGACGCAAAACTTTTTGCTAAAAAAGGACCTAAGGGAACGTATTCCCATTTTTGGATGTCACGTGCCGACCAGTCATTAAATAAAACCTTACCAAAAATATAGTCGTCGGCTGCATCTGTTGAAAGAGAGTCACCAAGTTTGGTTGGTTTTCCAATGATAAAACCCATTTCCAATTCAAAATCTACTCGCACAGACGCTTGAAAAACAGGTGCTGTATTGGGTGCTAAAACAACTTGACCTTTTGGTCTGTGTACGTTTTCACCACTCACAATGATTGAGGAAGCGCGTCCATGATAGCCCACAGGTAAATGTTTCCAGTTGGGCAGTAACGCATTGTCAGGATCTCTAAACATGGTGCCAATATTGGTGGCGTGTTCTATGCTTGAATAAAAATCAGTATAATCACCCACTTTTACAGGTAAATGCATCTGTACTGAGCTTTGTTTTATAAATACAGAAGGGTGTGATTTTAATACAGAGTTCTCATAGCACAATTCAGTTTGAATCAATTCTCTTACTTTTACAGTGATTGATTTTCCTAAGGCGATAAAATCATTTAAAGAGTCAGATTCTAAAACTTTAATATCGAACTTTAAATCTTTGAATATCCCTAATTCATAAGCTGCATATACATCTAATACGTTATCGCCAATGGCAATACCAACTCTTTTTATATGATCGGATTCTGAGAAAATACCAAAAGGTATATTATAAATGCTAAAATCAGAATTTTGATCAATTTTAATCCAAGACTTCATATGTATTTCTTTTTGTTTTTTACTTTTTAATAATTAGATCCAAACCATTTAAAATTAGCTTGGTGAACTGTTTGTTTTTTTTCAATTCGAGTAACTGCTCATAAATCTCACCGTTTAAAGATATATCTTTATCGTAAACTAGCTCATACAATTCCAAAAAGATTAACCATTCTAAAGGGTAGTTTAATTTAACTTCTTTGAATATGTTGGCTAAGGAATCTAAATTAGATTCGCCACTTGTTCTGTAGTTTTTAATTGTTTGATATAACTGATGCAGTTGTTGTTCATCTCTAGAATAAATGATTTTTTCAGTCTTAGTTTCTGAGATAGTATAGATGTCTTCGAATGACTTTGAATCTGCAGGTCCAGCAAATGCAGAGCATATATTTTTACCGACCGCCATGTCATAAATTCCCCAACTCGGATCAAATAAAACGGTATCAAAATGGGTTACTTTACAATTTTTAAACGTAATTAAAATAATTTTTCCTTGAAGGTCTCTTTTACCTGTAATAATTTTTCCTTCAACTTTTACGTCTCCTTCAAAATTAAGGATTGTGGTTTTTCCTTCAATAATACCGTAAACTTCCAGGTCTTTTGGAGACATGTCTTCAATCGCAATATTGATTCCTTCTAATTTTCCTAAGGGACTACCAAATCCACTAGGATGGTGTTCGGTGCCGTGTCCAATCAGTTCGGTTCCATTTACAGACAGTGCTGTTGGGCTATTGGTTTGAAAGTAAATGGGGGCGTTGTTGACCTCTAAAAAATTATTAAATATTCCAGACACTTGAATCCCTGTACTTAATTCAATCGTTCCTAACTTTTCGGAAATAATCAGTTTTTTCAATCCTTGTAAACCGCCTGTTCTTATCGCCATTGTATGTGCAAATTTTTCTAGAACAAAGCTAAGACTTGCAAAGTTAGGAATGACAAATAATTGAGGTTGCGTATTGGTAATATCGAAATTGACTTCGGCAGCTTCAATAGAATAAGGAATTTTTTTAACTTCTTTTTTTAAACACAACTGACTTTCTTCAATAGAAGACAATAAACCAGCACCATATAATTTAGGGTTTTCAAGTGTTCCAATCAATCCATATTCAACCGTCCACCAGTGTAGGTTTCTAATTTTTGCCATTTCAGAGAGTCCGCCCATTTCTTCTTGGAGTAAATTAACAGCTTTGGTGGCTTCCAAAATCTCCACTTCCGTAGAATTTGGATTCTCTTTTAAAATAGATAAAAGTCTAATGGCTTCGTACATATCATCGTCTTTTGGAGATGAGATGGCTTTACATCCAATTTCTCCTAAGCGTCTTAGGTATTCCGAATATTCAGGGTTGGCAATAATGGGTGCATGACCAGCTGCTTCGTGAATAATGTCGGGAGCCGGTGTGTAATTGATGTGATCAATAGTTCTAATGTCAGACGAAATGACAAGCACGTTATAGGCTTGGAACTCCATAAATGCATTTGGTGGAATAAAACCATCGACAGCAACCGCTGCCCATCCAATGTCTTTTAGGATACGATTCATGCCTTCCATTTTAGGGATCGTTTCTTCATCAATCCCTGTTTTTTTTAAACCACTGCTGTAGCTTTTATGCGCAATGTGTTTTAGGGCACTAATGTTTAAACGCATCACATACCTCCAAACCGCTTGATTTTGGGCGGTATAGTCTTCATAAGGTTGTTGTACTATAAACTTATGAAGATGTTTAGGTAGTTTTTCCGTAACGCTGTTAAAACGTTTTGTATGTCCTTGAAAGTTTGACATTATAGCCTACTATTAAAGTGTCCCTCTGTTTTCTTGTTCTCTTTCAATAGATTCAAATAGTGCTTTGAAGTTACCAGCACCAAAGCCTCTAGCACCCATTCTTTGAATGATTTCAAAAAACAAGGTAGGTCTGTCTTCTACAGGCTTGGTAAATATTTGTAATAAATATCCTTCTTCATCTGCGTCAATCATAATTCCAAGGGATTTTAATTTTTCAATATCTTCTGCTAATTCATGGTTGTGATCAGAAAGTCTTTTTGGAACAGATTTGTAATAGTCGTCTGGTGGTGTGCTTAAAAACTCGACTCCTTTAGCTCTCATTCTTGCTACTGTATCAATGATGTCATTTGAGGCAACAGCAATATGTTGCACCCCTGGACCATTGTAAAAGTCTAAGTATTCCTCAATTTGAGATTTCTTTTTTCCTTCTGCGGGTTCGTTAATTGGAAATTTAATTCTTCCGTTTCCGTTACTCATTACTTTACTCATTAAAGCGGAGTATTCTGTTGTGATTTGCTTATCATCAAAAGATAAAAAGTTTACAAAGCCCATAACATCTTCATAATATTTCACCCAGGTATCCATCTCATTCCAGCCAACATTTCCTACCATATGGTCTATAAATTTAAGACCCATAGGTTCAGGATTGTATTCTGATTCCCATTTTTCGTAACCTGGTAAAAATATTCCTGTGTAGTTTTTCCTTTCTACAAATATGTGAACGGTTTCACCATAAGTATATATTCCAGCCCTCACTATTTCGCCATGTTCGTCTTTTTCAATTGTTGGTTCCATATAAGATTTTGCACCTCTTTTGGTCGTTTCTTCCCAAGATTTTTTAGCGTCATCAACCCACAAAGCAACAACTTTCACACCATCACCATGCTTGGATAAATGATCATTCATCCATGAATCTTGATTAAGTGGAGTGGTCAATACGATTCTTATTTTATCTTGTTTCACAACATAAGATGCATAATCTTTACATCCTGTTTCTAGACCTTTATAAGCATGTGATTGAAATCCAAAAGCAGTTTTGTAAAAGTGGGCTGCTTGTTTTGCATTTCCTACAATAAATTCTACATAATCAGTTCCTAATAACGGAAGAAAATCTTGTGCTTCTTCAAATATTTTTTCCAATCCGTATTCTACATTTTCTATTTTACTCATTTCCGTAAATTTTATAATTTTTTTATTCTGTAATCCAAGATTTATAATAATCTTCGTTATTTAATTTTATCGCTTCTTCCGTCACCATTAATGGATTAAAGGTGTCTACCATTACAGCGAGTTCAAAAGTTTCTTTTTTACCAATGCTTTTTTCCATAGTTCCAGGGTGTGGTCCATGTGGAATCCCAGCGGGGTGTAGAGTCACGCTGCCTTTATTAATATCATTTCTACTCATAAAGTCACCATCGACATAATAGAGCACTTCATCAGAATCTATATTAGAGTGATTGTAGGGTGCTGGTACTGCAGTTGGATGGTAATCATACAATCGAGGCACAAAAGAACAGATGACAAAGGAGCTGGTTTCAAATGTTTGATGAATTGGTGGGGGTTGATGAATCATCCCGGTGATAGGCTCAAAATCATGAATAGAAAATTTATAAGGAAAATTATAGCCGTCCCAACCAACGACGCTAAATGGGTGCACTGCATACACATACTCGTGAATGGTATCTTGTTTTTTTACTTTGATTATAAAATCTCCTGTCTCGTTAAATGTTTCAAGCTCAGTAGGTGGGTGGAGGTCTCTTTCGCAATATGGAGCACCTTCTACATGTTGACCAAACCAATTTCGATACCGCTTTGGAGTATATACAGGACTCTTGGATTCGACAATGAATAAACGGTTGTTTGCATCGTTAAATTCAATTTGATAAATGATGCCTCTAGGAATCACAATGTAATCACCGTATTTGAATTCGATGTTTCCTAGATGAGTTCTCAGTTTTCCTGAACCTTCATGGATAAATAATACTTCATCAGAATCCGTGTTTTTATAAAAATAACTTGTCAATGATTCTTTGGGAGCCGCCAAACTAATCTGGCAATCGTTATTCATTAAAATACACGTTCTACTCTCTAAATAATCATTTGTTGGCGCCACATTGAATCCTTCTAGTTTCAAGGATTTCATGTTTTTTGACACTGCTATTTTTGGGGCAACGTCATAAGATTTTAAAATTTCCTTGACTTGTGTCGGACGTTGTGTATGGTACATCAACGTTGACATGCCATCAAACCCAATGGTGCCAAACAATTCTTCGTGGTAGAAATTATCGTTTTCGTCTTTAAAGACCGTATGTCTTTTAGCGGGTATTTTTCCTAATGTATGATATCTTGGCATATGATAAGGTTAAAATTTAATCATCTAGTTAAACAACTGACAAGAACAAAGCTAAATATAATATCAGTTACTAATTTGTTTATTACTAAAACACTTTCTAAATAAGAATATTTATATGTATTTTTGCATTAATAAAGTGTTTTATTCTTTTTAAGGACACTTTCAAAACCATTAATATATATTTTTTCTAGATGATTGAAAAGCTCAACAAAACCGATATTGAAATACTCAGGCTGTTGCAACAAAACAGTAACCGTACCATAAAAAACATTGCCGACCTCTTAGGAATGACGACTACGCCTGTTTTTGATCGTATTAAAAAACTAGAAAAAAGGGGGTTTATCAGTAAATATGCTGCTATTTTGGACTCGAAAAAACTGGGCCTAAAACTGACTGTTTTTGCTGGAATTGCTCTTAAAAACCATACACGGAGTTATTTGGAAAAATTTGTAAAAACCATTGATGGATTTTCCGAAGTAGTCGAGTGTCACCGAGTGTCAGGAAATTTTGATTACTTATTAAAATTAGTATTGGTGGACATTGAAGACTACGAACAATTTATCTTAACCAAACTCGCTCTTATAACAGATTTAAGCAACGTACAAAGTTACGTGGCACTGTCTCAAAGTAAATCAACAAATGAGGTGAACTTGGATCATTTGATTTAAAACTAAAAACTCTCCCTTAACACAATCAAACTCGCTTTATGACCTGTTGTCAATAACCATTCTCCGGAACCAATAAGATTGTCACTTTCATTGTAAACTTTCAGTTGGGCTGTGTTAGGGCTTGAACTTCCTTCGTTAAGTGCGATAAACTGTATGGTATTTAACCCTTCTTTTAACTCGACATCAATGATATAAGCTGAATTTCTAAGGGTGATATTTGGATGAATAATAGCTTTGTTGAGCATTAATTTAATACGATCCCCATCTTCATACTCATGATCTCTACACAGAATACGAATGTATTTGGATTTAGTTTTAATATCTCCTAAATAGTAATCGCGATCGTACTTAGATACATTTTTCCGATTTTCATTAAACTGTTGTTTAACTTCCCAAGTAGGATCCACCACATCGCGAGTTTGAGTGATGCCATATTTTTTCTTTGCAAATCCATCAATTGGTTTGATGCCCATGGTAATTTCAAATCCTTTATCGGTCAATCCTTTAATAGGTGAGAGAGTCAAAGGAAATTTTTCAGATAACGGGTTGCGTTCTAAGGCTAAGGCTTTGATTCGAAACGTTTCTTGGTTGGTATCTAACTGTGCATACAACGCAGGCTGTATTCCAATCAACATTAGCAACAACATCAAATTTCGATTCATAAAACGTACTGGCATTTCTTAAGTTGTAAATATATTAATTTGATTGCTAACTTTCCTGAGATGTTCAAAATATAAAAAATCTATTTTCAACTTTTTTTTTACCTTTCAATATATGTTCCAAATTTTATAGAATTCACTTTTATGTTTCATTTCTCTCATTAAAAGCATCCATTTTCATATCTTTAAACTTTCTATATTTATTTTTATTGCAAACACATCTCACATCTTTAAAACAACAGCTTTCAGGAGAACTTTACGACAGTGATCTTGTAAAAACCCTATATGCTACAGATGCATCAGTGTACAGAGAACTGCCTTATGCGGTGGCCATCCCAAAAACAACAGAGGATATTAAATATTTGATTGAGTTTGCACATTCAAATGCTTTGTCCATAATTCCGCGTGCTGCAGGCACTTCTTTAGCTGGTCAATGTGTGGGCGATGGAATTGTGGTGGATGTATCTAAATATATGAACGCCATCTTAGAAATCAACATTCAAGATCAATGGGTGCGTGTGCAACCTGGAGTAGTTAGAGATGAGTTGAATGTATTTTTAAAGCCCTATGGTTTCTTTTTTGGCCCCAATACATCGACTGCCAATCGCTGTACGATGGGAGGGATGGTCGGAAATAATTCCTGTGGTTCCACTTCCATCGAGTATGGATCGACACGAGATCATACTTTAGCAGTCAAAGCTATTTTGAGTGATGGGAGCGACGTGGAGTTTTCACCCCTTAGCAAAGAGGAATTCAATTTAAAAACACAAGGAACTTCTTTAGAATCTGACTTATACAAACATATGTATTCTGAGCTTGATAATCCCATGATTCGGGATCACATCAAATCAGGCTATCCAAAAGCGTCCATTACCCGTCGTAATACGGGATATGCGGTAGATGCATTGATGGAAACAAATGTGTTTACGGAATCAAACGACGCATTTAATTTCTCAAAATTACTGTGTGGATCAGAAGGTACCTTGGCATTTACTACAGAAATAAAACTTAAAATCGTGCCCTTGCCAAAACCCTTTCAAGTGGTTTTAAACGCACATTTTGATTCCATTACCGAAAGCCTTCATGCCACATTAGTTGCTATGAAACAGTCACCTTCAGCTTGTGAATTGATGGATAAAACTATTTTGGATTGTACTAAGGATAACATCACTCAGCAAAAAAATAGATTTTTTGTGGAAGGCGACCCAGAAGCGATTCTTATGGTGGAGTTTAGAGGAGATAGTTTAGAGGAAGCCAAACAACACGCAAAAGCCTTAGAAACCAACCTTAAAACGTCTCAATTGGGTTATGCATACAAACTAGTCGAAGGAGAGGGTTGCGATAAAGTATGGGACTTAAGAAAAGCAGGTTTGGGACTGTTGGCGAATATCCCTGGTGATGCCAAAGCGGTGGCGTGTATCGAAGATACAGCTGTGGCTTTGGATGATTTACCGCTTTATATTGAAGCATTTACGGCACTCATGAAATCCTATCATCAAAAGGCGGTGTACTATGCACATGCTGGGGCAGGGGAATTACATTTAAGACCGATATTAAATTTAAAATCATCAACAGATATAGAACTGTTTCGTGCCATCAGTGAGGCGTCTGCTAAATTGGTAAAATCTTTTAAGGGAGCACTCAGTGGTGAACATGGAGATGGTCGAGTCCGATCAGAATTTATTCCGTTAGTTTTAGGAGAAGCCAATTATCAACTTCTAAAACGAATTAAATCAACTTGGGATCCATCTTCTATTTTCAATCCAGGAAAAATTGTGAATCCAGTGCCAATGGATGCCGCTTTGCGCTACGAAGCAGATACCCCTATTTCAAAAGTTGACACCCTCTATAATTTTGAATCTACAGGTGGGATTTTACATACTGTTGAAAAATGTAATGGATCGGGAGATTGTCGAAAATTAAGTTTTGCTGGAGGGACTATGTGTCCAAGTTACAGAGCAACATTGGATGAGAAAGATTCTACACGGGGTCGAGCCAATGTATTGCGTGAATTTTTAACTCAAAATACTAAAGAAAACCCATTTGACCACCCAGAAATTAAAGAAGCGATGGATCTATGTATTTCTTGTAAAGCCTGTAAATCCGAATGCCCATCCAATGTTGATATGGCAAGTTTGAAAGCAGAGTTTTTATACCAATATCAAAAAACAAACCCTGTTTCACTCCGAAGCAAACTTATTGCTCATAATGCCAGAATTAATGCGATTACCCATAAGTTTGCGGGGATTTATAATTTTATAGGAACTCGGTCCTGGTTTAAATCCCTTATAGGAGTCCATCCAAATCGGTCGCTACCAAGTTTACAATATCAAACATTACGACAGTGGTTTTCGAATATTCAACAAGAAGATTATTCAAAAAGCATCTATTTGTTTTGCGATGAATACAGCAATCATTTTGATGTGGAAATCGGTAAAAAAACAATTTTATTGTTAAATAAATTAGGGTATAAAGTGCTTATGCCTAAACATTCTGAAAGTGCCCGAGCCTATATTTCAAAAGGTTTTTTAGAGCAAGCTAAAACCATAGCAACAGAAAATGTTAGCACTTTTAGTGCTTTGATTTCTAACGACATTCCTTTGGTGGGAATAGAGCCCTCTGCTATTTTAGGATTCAGAGATGAATACCCTAACCTTGTAGACGCACCATTAAAATCAAATGCAGAGCATTTAGCTCAAAACGTATTTACAATTGAGGAATTTCTGGCCAACGAAATGAATGCTAATAAAATTGATGTTTCAAAATTTACCTCAAAAACAGAAACTGTTTATTATCATGGTCATTGCCATCAAAAAGCATTGTCTTCCAATACGTATGCGGAAACTATTTTAAGCATCCCCTCTAACTTCAAGGTTAAATCCATAGATTCTGGATGTTGCGGAATGGCTGGATCATTTGGTTATGAAAAAGAACATTACAATTTGAGTCAACAAATAGGAGAGGACCGTTTATTTCCTTCTTTAAGAAGGTTAAAATCAAAAGAAATTGTGTCTGCTTCTGGTACAAGTTGCAGACATCAAATAAAAGATGGAGTAAATAAAACAGCGCTGCATCCTATCGAGGTTCTTTATAATGCATTAAATTAGCAACAATGAGCTATTTAGAAAGTATCGGGTTTTTTGGAGCCTTCTTAACGGGAATTGTTATTGGTCTTTTTGGTGGGGGTGGCTCTATTTTAGCAGTTCCGATATTTGTGTATCTGTTCAAATTAAATCCTGTCATCGCTACTAGTTATTCCATGTTTGTGGTTGGGTCATCGGCGGCTATTGGAACATTAATCAATATAAAAAAGAAACTAATTGAATACAAAACTGCTGTTGTATTTACACTGCCTGCGCTGGTATCTGTATTCCTAACACGACGATTTTTAATCCCAAACATTCCAGATACTCTTCTATCTTTTGAATCTTTTGACATCACAAAAGAGATGGGTTTGATGCTGTTTTTTAGTAGTATTATAATCTTATCATCTATTCTGATGATAAGAAATAGTTTAGGAGTTGCTACAAAAACAACCACTAAAAAAAACTATGGTCTATTGATTTTTATAGGGTTAGGAGTAGGTGTTTTAACCGGACTGTTAGGAGCTGGCGGTGGGTTTATTATCGTACCTGCATTGGTTATGTTTGCAAGATTAACAATCAAACAAGCCGTTGCAACTTCCTTGATCATCATTACCTTTAATTCTCTTATTGGGTTTAGTTCTGACGTATTTCTTTTAAAAATTGAGTGGAATTTTCTAACCCTCTTTACAGCTCTTTCCGTTGCAGGGATTTTTATAGGTACTTATATTTCTAGCTTTGTGCGTGAATCAACCTTAAAAATCAATTTCGCTCGCTTTATGATTGTCATGGCGGCGGTTATTATTTTTAAAGAATTAACTTCTTGAGGTGTAACAATTGCCTTTATTTAGCGTCAAATAGATAAACCTATTTACAGATGAAACAAGACAATCAAACCATTGTAATTATGCATCTTTCTCAATTAGCAACATTTGTGTTTGCATTTGGCAGTATTTTAATTCCTCTCATAATTTGGCTTACCCAAAAAGAAAAAACAAAAGACCTAGATACCCATGGAAAAATGATTCTTAATTTCCAGTTTAGCCTTTTGATTTATAGTTTTGTATGTATTCCTTTAATTTTTATAGGAGTAGGCATCCTTGGGCTTCTTATCATTTTGGTAGTATCAATTGTGTATCCTATTAAAAACGCAATAAGAGCCAGTAATCAACAAGCTCCTGAATATCCTTATAGTATCACATTTTTAAAATAATAATGCATACTGTTGAGGAGCGTTATCATTAAATGAACCAGCAGCGATGTTGTTTCAATTTTTTAATTACCTTTGTGCTTCGAATACGTTGAACAACTATGAGTCCAAAAGTTTTACTTAACAATAAGGAAGTAAACATCATTCTACATCGATTGGCTTGTCAACTCATTGAAAAAC
>Ga0209534_10000453_pt1 | contig 47602 bp, 51 predicted proteins | sample COG_07_FD_184751 | JGI IMG/M metagenome (GOLD analysis project Ga0209534, IMG submission 184751) | Pelagic Microbial community sample from North Sea - COGITO 998_met_07 (SPAdes) (version 2) | ecosystem: Environmental > Aquatic > Marine > Neritic zone/Coastal water | place: Helgoland, sampling...
CGATTCTAGAAAGTTTTTCTAATGATCTTCCAATAATATGTTCAGATATTCCAATTTTTAGAGAAATAGGTGCTGATAATGTCGCTTATTTCGAATTGGAAAATGTTCATGAATTAGCAAGTAAAATCCTCAAATTAATAAATTCTAAATCTGAAAAAGATATTTTAATTATTAAAGGAAATAAGAGCTTAAAAAAATTTTCAAGTAAAGCTTTTGTTAAAGATTTTGAAAACATTATTTTTCAAAAAATAATATAATTGAAAAATATTTTAATTCTTCATGGCTCCAATGATTTATACGGAGCAAGTAAAGTTTTACTAAATGTTGTAGATTGTCTAAATGCAAACCAATATAAAGTTCACGTTATTTTACCATTTAAAGGAAATTTAGATAATAAATTAATTGATATAGTTCATAAATTAAGTTATTTTAAATTAGGGGTCTTTCGTAAAAAATACTTAAACTTTTTTGGTTTAATTAATCGGAGTTATAACATTGTAAAATCAACAGTTCAAATAATAAAATATATTAAAAATAACGAAATTGATATAGTTTATAGCAATACATCTGTTATATGGTCTGGTATTTTAGCATCATATATTTTAAAAAGAAAGAGTGTTGTTCATATACATGAAATTCCTTATGGCAACAATTTATATAATATTGTTTCGGGATTTTTTTTTAAATACTTTGTAGATTCAATTATAGTAGTTTCAAAAAAAGTTAGGGATCATTGGGCAAAATATTGTGAGTTTAATAAAATTAAAATTATTTATAACTATTCTGAATTTGAGAATGAATATTCTCAAAAAAGTGGTAAAAAAAAATCAGAATACATAATTTCTAATATTTCTAGAATTGTTCCCCAGAAAGGTATAGAATACTTTATTGAAATTTCTAAAGAAATGCTGAGACTAGATAACAAATTTAAATTCAATATAATTGGAGATACTTTAACTAACTCTGATAATTATCTAGAAAAATTAAAAAAAACTGTCAAGAATTATGATCTTGAAAATAAAATTTTTTTCAAAGGATTTAAAAGAAATATAAAAGCTCAGATTCTACAATCTGATTTGATTTTGCAAACTCCTGTTTTTCCAGATTCACTGCCTACTGTTCTAATTGATTCTTTATCTTTGGAAAAGCCTGTTGTTTCAACAGATTTAGGAGGATGTGCTGAAATTCTAAATTATGGTAAAAATGGTATTCTAGTTCCAACAAAAAATGCATCAGCTTGTGCTCAAATAATAAATCAATATTCAAGTGATAAAAATTTGCAAGCAAAACATTTGAAAAATGCAAAAATTTTTTTGAATCAAAATTTTAGTAGTATGGAGTTTAATAAAAGAGTTTTAGACGAACTTAATCGAGTTAGTAATGGCTAAAAAAACAATATCGATTATAGGAGTCAAAGGATATCCATATGTATATGGAGGTTACGAAACTTTTGTTAAACAAATTTCTGATAGATTAATTAAAAATTATAATATTACAGTCTATTGTCACAGAGGTCTTTTTTCAAATAGGCCTAAGAACGTCAATGGAATTAATTTAATTTATGTGCCTAGTATAGAAACTAAGATTTTATCTCAACCTATTCATTCATTCTTTTCAATTATCCATGCTTGTTTTTCAAAAAGTGATATAATTTTAGTTGTTAATTCTGCAAATGGTCCGTTTGGACTTTTAACTAAATTGTTTAAAGTACCAACTGCTATTAATGTTGACGGCTTGGAATGGCTAAGGCCAAAATGGAAAGGACTAGGTTCTGTTTATTTTAAATGGGCTTCTAAAATGGCCACTCTTTTTTATGATCAAATTATTAATGATTCTGATGAAATGAGAAAGGTTTATTTAGACCTTTTTAAAAGAGATTCCAAGGTTATTGCTTATGGTGCTGATATTAGAAAATCAGAATTCCCAGATTTAATAAACGAATGGAATTTAAAAAAAAGAGAATATTACTTGGTAATTGGAAGGTTAATACCTGACAACAATGCCGATTTAATTATTAAGGGTTTTTTAAAATCCAGTTCAAAAAAGAAACTAGTTATAGTTGGAGATGTTACATATAAAGATTCTTATGCGTCTAATTTGAAAAAAATAAACGACAAAAGATTAATTTTCACAGGTTATGTGAAAGATCAAAATATATTAGCTGAATTATACCACAATTGTTTTGTTTATGTTCACGGCCATGAGTTTGGTGGAACGAATCCTACTATGATTAAGGCAATGGCTTATGGCTGTGCTATCCTAGCTTTAGACACTGTATTTAATCAGGAAATGCTTCAAAATGGCAAGTTTGGAATTTTTTTTAAAAAAGAACTTTTATCAATAACTAATATGATTGATTATTGTGAAAAAGAAAAACTTATAATTGATAAGTTTAGATCAGAATCTGTAAATGGAATCACTAAAAAATACGATTGGGATTTTGTTACCAGTCAGTACTTAGAAGTTTTCAAAACTTTAGTTAGCCAAAGGAATTAAGTAAGCCAATTTTAAGGTCATGTGAAAATTGTTCACATCATTCCCTGGATGATAGTATGGGGTTGCAGTATCATCAAGATCCCATTGATAATTTAAACTTCTAGAATACATTAAATTTGAGGAAAGCCATAGATTTTTATATTTTTTTGAAAAATTAAGATGAAGATTAAAATCTTTCCAATACCTTCTTTGATCTTTCGCTGAAGCAAAAGCTGCATGAAAAAAATCATTGTCCTGGTCTATGATTTCCAGTGCTATACCTAATTTTTCTGTGTCTATTATTCTATTTAGCGCAAAATAATGTGAATTACTTCCGGGACCTATGCCAGCGCCTAAAACCTCTCCTTCGTTAGTGTAACCATCATAAGTCCAGCCATGTTCATACCACGACCCAGCATTTCTTAATGATCTACTAGCTGTTTGCTCCATTTGTGTCCATTCCCATGAAAACAAAAAATTATCAGCACTTATTTTAAAAACTTTTTGCAGGCCAACAGTCACAGCCCTACTGTGGTCGGAATCTAATAATAAATCTCTAATATTCTGCTTAGAATCGTTGTGATTGTAATCTACATAAATTTCTGCTTTAGAATCTTTTAATAACCACCTCAAAAAAACTCCAGCAGCTTGATTAGTTTGCGCTTCTAAATCGCTACTTGAATCATTTTTTCGAAATAGGTTTTGAAAAGCAGGGAACCATGTTGGATTTCCTTCCATCCACCAATATTTTCCTCGATATAACGCGGAGTAGGCCTGAACCCACCTAATAAAACCTAGCGACAGTCCAGAGACCCATTTTGGAGAATATGTAATAGAATAACCTTGAAGATACCTCCAATCATCTGTTCGTCCCTCTTGATTTATTTTAGGCACATAAATATTAGTTCCTGCGTTTTGAAAATCAGAACCTGCAGGTAAATATCCTGAAGATTCTAATCTGCCTGATATAACTTGCCACTCAAAGTTTCCAATTTTAGTTTTTAACGGTTTGGTTGTGTTAAAAGTAATGTGTTTAAATCCTCTTGCATGATTACTCATCATGATGCTGTTTCTAATAGAGGGCCCCCACCAAATATTTTCATTTGAAACGCCAAGACTCATTCCTTTAAAATTTAACCTTATACTAGATTGCCCAATTAAAGTTTTACTAATGCTTTTTTCACCAAAACGTTCAGGCATATCAATTTTGTTCCATAGATTATATCTTTTTACCCAAACAATAGGGTAATGACCATTAGGCCCTTCTCCAAACCCTTCAAAGTCTTTATTTTCAGAATATAAGTACTCAGGTTTAAGTTGAATAGACAATGGACCAATTTCAGCATAAATTCCTCCGCTAAGTATGTGTTGATAACCACGATTCGGAATCATACTTCCGTTGTTTCTATTATAGGGGTGATGGGAATTGAATTCAATATTATAATCCATAGGAAGGATTTTTATTTTCCCTTTCTCTTTTAAAAAACTCAGAAGTGTAGGAGCGTATTTTTCTTTATCAAAAATTTCTTTATTTATTTCTATTCCGTTTTTCCCAATATCTAATGGTTTTAAGGAAAAAGATACATCACTTTTAAATTCTCCTAGTAGTTGAGAGGTCCTTAAATAATCGGTCAAATACGATTCATTAAGGTTAATTGTTTGAGAGGATGATACAATAAATGTGAAAAATAAAAATAAGAAAAAGTTGTATTTCATTAATTATAGGAAATTACTCTTACTTTTAAATTGTCCATAGACCAACTTTCGTCGCACTTAGATTGATTTACCCCAAAATCATCGACTGCATTAGGTTGATAAAGCTCATCATAAAACCTAATAACTATAGCATTACCTGTGTGCTTAAATCCTTTTTCTATTTTATAAAGGGTTGTTGGTCCACCAAAAAATGATTTTTCACATTTTCTAGGTAAATTGATAAGATTATTTCCAGTTTTAGGGTTATTTTCAGAGGGATAATTTTCAGGGAAGGACTGACTTAAGCAATAATTTGAGAAACAAGGGCTATTGGAAAATGTGGTAACAAACCTATCATTAGAAGTATCTTTTATTAAATCCATTTCTGGATCTAGTTCCATAATCCATTTATCAGCTTTGTCATTTTCGGGAAATCTATTTGAATTCCCATCCCATGTACCATGAATGTACAAATCAAAAGAAATAAAAACATAGTCATGGTCGCCTGTGTTTTCTAAATGCAAGGTAAAACCATCATTATTAAAATCTCCTAGAACTGTGGTGTTGTTAAAAGTAGAAGTAGCTTTACCATCAATTTCTGCAAAGTTATTACTTTCAAAATCGTTATCATAAATTAGCTCATCCATAGAAATTTCTGGATAAGAACAAGAATCAATTAAAAAAAAGAGAATAAAGATTTTAAGTAAATTAATTAGATGGTATTTTTTCACAATTGTTCTTTTATAAGTATTTATGCAAATTTATTATGTTTTTTGTTCAAATATAATAATGTTAAAAATAAGGTTTTTTTATTATGAAAAAATCAAGTACTTTTGTTACTTGATATATGTTAGAATCATTGATTACATCCAAAACTAGATTAAGACTTCTTATCAAGTTTTTTTTAAATATTACCAATAAGGGCTATTTAAACAGTCTTGCAAATGAGTTTGGAGAATCAACTAACTCTGTTAGAAAAGAATTAAATAATTTGTCTTCTGCAGGCTATTTAGAAAAGAAAAACCAAAATAATAAAGTCATTTATAAGGCCAATGCTTCCCACCCCCTTTTTAAAATTATTCAAAAAATAGTCCATAAGCACCTGGGTATTGAAGAAATTCTAGAAACGGTTTACAACAGTATTGGAGATGTAAAAAAAATCGTGATTCTTGGAGACTATGCTAAAGGAATAGATAGTGGGCTTATAGAAATTTTAATTGTGGGGGATAATATAAATAAAGAATATTTGGATGAAATATCTCCAAAAATTGAATTAAAAATAAAAAGAAAAGTTAGTTTTTTTGTTTCAAGTAAGTCTTTAAAACAAAAGTCACTAACTATTTTTGAGACTTAATATTTATTAAAAATTACATTAAATTTGCACATTAAATTGTGACTTTTTTGGCGAAGCCTTTTTTAATAGTAAAGAAGAAGTGTGACTGTTAACATGATTGTAAATTAAAAATAATACCATTGAGATTCTTAAACAAAATAAAGTTATGAAAGTAGGAATTACTTTTTCTTCTTTTGATCTATTACATAACGGACATTTAGTGATGCTAAATGAAGCGAAAAAACAATGTGATTATTTAATTGTGGGGCTGCAACTAGATCCATCACATGATAGTTCTAATAAAAATGCGCCCGCGCAATCCATGACCGAGAGATACATTCAATTAAAAGGCTCTAAGTATGTGGATGAGATTATTCCCTATGTTTTAGAGCAAGATGTTGAGGATATACTGCGGTCGTTTAAAATAGATGTTCAAATAATTGGAGAGGAATTTAAAAATGTTGATTTTACAGGAAAAGAGTATTGCACAGAAAAAGAAATTGAAATTCACTATAACTCATGAGAGGATCGTTTTCACGTACAGAAAATAAAGTTGGTTTAAAAAAAATTTTAATGAAAAAATTTAGAGTAGGTGTCATTGGAAATGGTTTTGTGGGTGAAGCCATTTCATTTGCTTTTTCACCCGTTGCGGATTTATATATTTATGATAAGGATCCTTCAAAGAGTATAAATAGTTTAGAATCTGTTCACAACTGTAATTTTGTATTTATTTGTGTACCAACTCCAATGTTCCAGGATGGATCTCAAGACTTATCATATGTTGAAAGTGTATTTGAAAAGGCCACAAATAAACCAGTATATATATTAAAGTCTACTGTTTTGCCAGGCACTACAGAAGAGTTTTCTGAAAAATATTCAAATATTAAAATTATTTTTTCACCTGAATTTCTCACTGAAAGAACCGCAAAGTTAGATATGCTTACTCAATCTAGAATTATTTTAGGTGGGGAGTTATCGTTAACTGAAAAAGCAAAAAATTTATTTAATCAAAGGTTTAAAATTAAAAATATTATTCAAACAGATTCAAAAACAGCAGAGCTCACAAAATACATGAACAACACTTTCTTTGCTACTAAAGTTAGTATAATGAATGAGTTTAAACTTTTGTGTGATAAAATTGGAGCCAATTGGGAGGATGCATTAGAGGGTTTTGTTTCTGATGGTAGAATAGGAGACAGTCATTTAAATGTTCCCGGACATGATGGAAAACTCGGCTATGGAGGGACGTGTTTTCCAAAAGATGTCAATGCTCTTTTATCTTTTTCTAAAAAGCATGATATTCAGTTAAACACCATTAAAGGGGGTTGGAAGACAAACTTAAAAGTAAGAGTAAAAAAAGACTGGGAAGAAAAAGAAGGCCGGTCTGTGAGTTTTAAAAAAACAAAATAAATCTGACGACTTGTAGTTGTCGAGAAAACATAAGTTATGAAAGTAGGAATAACCTTTTCAACCTTTGATCTTTTCCATGCTGGTCATGTGAAAATGCTAGAAGAAGCCAAACTTAAGTGTGATTATTTAATTGTTGGTTTGCAGTTAGACCCTTCGATTGATCGTCCTGAGAAAAATGGGCCTTCACAGACTATAATAGAACGATATATTCAGCTCAAAGGATCCAAGTATGTAGATGAAATTGTCCCTTACGTTTCTGAACAAGATTTAGAAGACATATTGCGTTCTTTTAAGATTGATGTTAGAATTATTGGAGATGAGTACAAAGAAAAAAATTTTACAGGAAGGGCCTATTGCAAAAAAAAAGGAATTGAGCTCTATTACAACTCGAGAGATCACAGATTTTCTTCTAGCGGACTTAGAAAGCAAGTGAAACAAGCAGAAAATAAATAAGAAATGAATATTACAATTATAGGTTCCGGATATGTTGGATTAGTCTCAGGAACGTGTTTTGCAGAAGTGGGCAATAAAGTTACTTGCGTAGACATTGATCCTATAAAAATAGAAAAATTAAATAAGGGAATCATTCCTATTTATGAGTCTGGTTTGGAGCTAATGGTTCTACAAAACATAAAAAATAAAAATTTATTTTTTACAACGCAGCTACAGGAAGCTCTACAAAATTCTGAAATAGTTTTTATTGCCGTAGGAACTCCTATGGGAGATGATGGTTCTGCTGATTTAAAACATGTATTGAATGTTGCGAAGTCTATTGGTCAAATCATGCAGAATAGACTGGTTGTAGTTGATAAATCCACAGTACCCGTTGGAACTGCAGATAAAGTAAAAGCCGTTATTCAAAAAGAGTTAGATTCCAGAGGAGTTATTATTGAGTTTGATGTAGTTTCCAATCCTGAGTTTTTAAAAGAAGGTGCTGCTATTTTAGATTTCATGAAGCCAGATAGAGTTGTTATTGGAGCAGATTCTAAATTTGCATTTAAGAAAATGAAAGAATTATACACTCCTTTTTTTAAGTCTCGTGACCGTTTTATTACCATGGATATACGCTCGGCTGAAATGACAAAATATGCAGCCAATGCCATGCTGGCGACTAAAATATCTTTTATGAACGAAATTGCCAATATATGTGAAAAGGTAGGTGCAGATGCTAACCTGGTTCGACTCGGAATTGGCTCAGATCAGCGTATAGGATACAGTTTTATTTATCCAGGAGTTGGTTATGGAGGGTCATGTTTACCAAAAGATGTAAAAGCACTAACTAAAATAGCCAAAGAGAATGGCTATACTGCACAATTGATAACGGCCGTTGAACAGGTAAATGATGCTCAAAAGTTAGTAATCGTTCAGAAAATTATAACCCGTTTTGGACAAGACCTATCCTGTTTTACTTTCGGTATTTGGGGATTGGCATTTAAGCCAGGGACAGATGACATGCGAGAAGCTCCCTCTATTTATTTAATAAAGGAATTGGTGAAACGTGGTGCTAAGATAAAAGCATATGATCCTAAGGCATTAAATGAAGCAAAAGAACATTACTTAAATGGAGTAAAAAACATAGAATATTTCGATTCTAAATATAAAGTTTTAAAGAATTCAGATGCTTTAGTCTTATTAACAGAATGGAAAGAATTTAGATCGCCAGATTTTGAAGAAATTAAATTAAAATTGAAAACGCCAGTTATTTTTGATGGTCGAAATCAATACATTGCTTATGATCTAAAGAATAAAGGATTAGAGTATTATAGAATTGGTAAGTAAATGAATTTAAATAAACTAACTAAAATATATATAGCTGGCCATAAAGGGATGGTGGGTTCTGCGGTTTGGAGAGCATTAGTTTCTAAAGGGTATTCTAATTTGATTGGAAAAACTAGCGCTGAACTTGACCTCAGAAATCAACAGGCAGTTACTGATTTTTATAAAAAAGAACAACCTGAAATAGTTATTGATGCTGCAGCAAAAGTTGGAGGTATCCTTGCCAATAATGATTTTCCATATCAATTTTTAATGGAGAATATGCAGATTCAAAACAATTTGATTGATAGTGCTAATAAATTAGGAATCGAAAAATTTATTTTTTTAGGAAGTTCATGCATTTATCCTAAGTTTGCTCCACAACCTTTAAAAGAAGAATATCTTCTAACGGATTCTCTAGAGCCAACTAATGAGAGTTATGCAATTGCAAAAATTACAGGAGTAAAAGCTTGCCAATCGATACGAAAACAATACAAAAAAGAGTATGTAAGTTTAATGCCAACGAATTTGTATGGACCTTTTGATAATTTCGATTTACAATCCTCACATGTGTTGCCAGCAATGCTTCGGAAATTTCATGAAGCTAAAATAAACAGACACTCAGATGTAATACTCTGGGGAAGTGGTACTCCAATGCGAGAGTTTTTGTTTGTAGATGATATGGCAGAAGCGGTTGTCTATTCATTAGAAAATAATTTACCAGAACATCTGTATAATATAGGTACTGGAAAAGATATAACCATAAAGGAATTAGCAGAGATAATTCAGTCGGAAACAGGTCATCAAGGAAAAATTCTTTGGGATGCTAAGATGCCAGATGGAACCCCAAGAAAATTAATGGATGTTTCTAAAATGAAAGCACTTGGATGGGAATATTCCACAGAATTAAAGGATGGTATTCAAAAAACCTATCAATGGTTTTTAGAAAATATAAATACTACAAAAGAAGTAAAATTATAAAACATGAAAGTAGCATTAATTACAGGCATTACTGGTCAAGATGGCTCTTATTTAGCAGAAATATTATTAGAAAAAGGCTATGAAGTGCACGGAATCAAAAGAAGGTCTTCTTCATTAAACACAGACCGTATTGATCACTTATATCAAGATCCTCACCACCCGAATCAACGCTTAAAATTACATTATGGTGATTTAACTGATGCAATGAATCTGACCAGAATTATAGAAGAATGTCAGCCCGATGAAATCTATAACTTAGGAGCCATGTCACATGTGAAGGTTTCTTTTGACACACCTGAATATGTGGGAAATGTTGATGGATTAGGTGCTTTACGTATTTTAGAGGCCGTTCGTTTATTGGGCTTTGAAAAGAAAACTAGAATATATCAAGCGTCTACTTCAGAACTATATGGAGGAATGCCAGAGAATAAAAATGAGAAAGGGTTTTATGATGAAAATTCACCTTTCTATCCAAGATCACCTTACGGAGTTGCAAAAATATATGGCTTTTGGATTACCAAAAACTATAGAGAGGCCTATAATATGTTTGCATGTAATGGTATTTTGTTTAATCACGAAAGCCCTCGAAGAGGAGAGACTTTTGTAACCCGAAAGATTACTCGAGCAGTATCAAAAATTGCTCTAGGGTTACAGCAAAAATTCTATTTAGGCAATTTAGATGCCAAACGTGATTGGGGCCATGCTAAAGATTATGTGCGTATGATGTGGATGATCTTGCAAGCTGATAAGCCTGAGGATTGGGTAATAGCTACTGGAATAACCACTACAGTTCGTGAATTTGCGCGCTTGGCTTTCCTTGAAGTTGGAATAGAAATAGAGTTTAAAGGAGAAGGAATTGATGAGAAAGCTTTTGTTAAAACGTGTAATAATGAAAATTTTCAATTAGAAATTGGAAAGGAAGTTTTATCTGTAGATTCTTCTTATTTCCGCCCAAGTGAGGTTGATTTATTGATTGGAGACCCATCAAAGGCTAAGAATAAATTAGGTTGGGTTCCTGAACATGATTTAGCATCCTTGGTGAAGGATATGATGCAATCAGATATTACATTGATGCAAAAAGACAAATATTTGAAAAAGGGTGGATTTAAAACAAATAATTATTTTGAATAATTTATTAAATAAGAAAAACTAATAAAATGCTAAATTTAAACGGAAAATCAATTTTAATAACTGGAGGGACAGGTTCTTTTGGGAAAATGTTTACAAAATTAATTTTAGATAGAGATCCAGATGTTAAAAAACTAGTCATCTTTTCAAGAGATGAACAAAAGCATTTTCAAATGGCACAAGAGTTTCCTGAAGATCAATATCCTGCAATGAGATATTTTATTGGAGATGTTAGAGATAAAGAAAGATTAAAAAGAGCTTTTGAAGGAATTGATATTGTGATTCATGCAGCAGCTATGAAACATGTTCATTTAGCAGAATACAATCCGATGGAATGCGTGAAAACAAACATTAATGGTGCAGAAAATGTTATTTCTGCAGCATTGGATTCTGGAGTTAGTAAAGTGGTAGCTCTGTCTACAGATAAAGCAGCGGCTCCAATTAATTTATATGGTGCTACTAAATTAGCTTCTGATAAATTATTTATAGCCGCAAACAATATAAAGGGAAAAAGAGATATACTTTTCTCTGTTGTTAGATATGGAAATGTAATGGGGTCTAATGGATCAGTTATGCCATTTTTCTTAAATAAAAAGAATCAAGGAGAAAAATTCCTTCCAATTACAAATGATCAAATGACTCGTTTTAATATTTCTTTGCAAGACGGTTGTGAAATGGTATTCTACGCGATTGAAAAAGCTTGGGGAGGGGAGGTATTTGTTCCAAAAATACCATCGTATAAGATTTCTGACGTAGCAACTGCGATTGCACCAGAGTTAGATCTTAAAATAGTAGGAATTCGTCCTGGAGAAAAATTACATGAGGAGATGATAACTTCTTCTGATTCATACAACACAGTTGATTTAGGAAAGTATTATGCAATACTTCCACAAAAATCTCCTTATTCACAATATTCTAAGGATGATTATATAAAAGCTTTCAATGGAACAGATGTACCTAATGAGTTTTCTTATAACTCAGGTAATAATACAGAATGGGAATCAATAGAATCTTTAAGAGAATTGGTAAAAATTCATGTAGATCCTAATTTTAAAGCATAATGAAAAGAATACCATACGGCAGACAAAATATAGATCAAAATGATATTGATGCTGTAGTTTCAACTTTACAATCTGATTTCCTTACTCAAGGCCCTAAGATTAAAGAATTTGAAATAAAGTTTGCAGAATATGTAGGAGCAAAGTATGCAGTTTCAGTTAACAATGCTACCTCTGGTTTGCATCTTTCAGTACTTGCTTTAAATCTTTCTAAAGGGGATAGAATTATTACAACTCCTATTACTTTTGCAGCTTCAGCAAACTGTATCCGTTACGCTTGTGCAGAGGTTTGGTTTGCCGACATTGATCCAAATACGTATTTGTTGGATATTAATTCTGTAAAAGAATTAATTGAATCAAAGCCAAAAGGATTTTTTAAAGGTATTATCCCTGTAGATTTTGCTGGTCTACCCGTAAATATGGAAGAATTTAGAGTCTTGGCAGACGCTCATGATCTTTGGATAATAGAAGATGCTTGTCATGCACCTGGCGGGTATTTTATTGACAGCAAAGAATATCAAAACTTTTGTGGGAATGGCAGATATGCTGATATTGGAGTTTTTTCTTTTCATCCAGTAAAGCATATTGCTTGTGGAGAGGGCGGAATGCTTACTACCAATTCTAAAGAATTGTACAAAAAGTTGATGTTGTTAAGAACACATGGGATTACTAAGGAGAATATGGAAGAAAACCATGGAAACTGGTATTATGAAATGATAGCGCTTGGCTTTAATTACAGATTAACTGATTTTCAATCCGCATTGGGAATTACCCAATTAGCAAAAAATAATAAAGGAGTAATTCGAAGAAATGAAATTTCAGCACTATATAAAAAAGCATTTGAAGGAAAAATAAAATTTCAAGTTTTGCCCTCAGGAACTTATAATGCTTATCATCTTTTTATTATAGAGGTTGAAAACAGAAAAGAATTGTATGATTTTCTTCACTCTAAAGGGGTATTGGCACAAATTCATTATGTACCAGTTCATACTATGCCGTATTACAAAAATATAGGCTATTCTGAAGCTGATTTAAGTAATGCTGAAAAATACTACTCTAAATGTATTAGTTTACCAATGTATCCAACGCTTTCAAATAAAGAGCAAGATTTCGTAATAGAACAAGTAAATCACTTTATTAATGGGTAATATTTGTGTCATACCAGCTAGGGGAGGAAGTAAAAGAATTCCTAAAAAAAATATTAAGGAGTTTCTAGGTAAACCAATCATTACATATTCTATTCAAGCAGCGCTTGATTCTGGGTTATTTGATGAAGTAATGGTTTCAACTGATGATTTAGAGATTGCAGAAATTGCTAAAAATTTTGGAGCAAAAGTTCCGTTTATTAGATCAGAAAAGAACTCAGATGATTTTGCCACTACTTTTGATGTAATTGAAGAGGTTATTCAAGTTTATAAATCTCAGGGTAAGGAATTTGAAAATATTTGTTGTATTTATTCCTGTGCTCCTTTTGTTAATTCTGAGATTTTATTGAAAGCCTATAATCAGTTAATTAGGAACAAGTTTGACACCGTATTTCCAATTATTGCTTATAGTTTTCCAATACAGAGAGCACTTCGGATAGATCATAGTAAAGTATCTATGATTCTAGAAGAGAATTTAAATGTTCGATCTCAAGATTTAGAAGACTCATTTCATGATGCTGGACAGTTTTACTGGTGTAATTCCAAAAAGTTATTACAAAATAAAAAAATATTAACCAAAAATACTGGTGGTGTTGAGATATCAGAATTGGAAGCCCAAGATATTGATAACGAAATAGATTGGAAATTGGCTGAATTAAAATTTCAATTAAAATAATGCAGTTCCCAACCAAATATAATTGTTTAATTCAAAATGAGTTTAAAGCTTTAGATCATAAAATTATTCCAATAAGATATGAAGATAGGTTGGATATAATGAAGTGGAGAAATGAACAAATGTATCATTTAAGGCAAGTAAAACCTTTAACAGAAATAGATCAAGAAAAATACTTCAGAAAAACAGTTTCTGATTTGTTTGACCAGGAAAAACCAAAACAAATCTTATTTTCTTTTCTAAAAAATGGCAAGTGTATAGGCTATGGAGGCTTGGTTCATATAAATTGGATTGATAAAAATGCAGAGATTTCATTCATTACTAATACTGAATTAGAAAAGGACTATTTCTCAAAATATTGGACAATCTTTTTAAATCTGATTGAGCAAGTCGCATTTAAAGAATTGAACTTGTTCAAAATTTTTACATATGCGTACGATTTAAGGCCTCTGTTATATGTAATATTAGAAGATTCTGGTTACATTAAAGAAAAAGAAATTATTGATCAGCCTGTCAAAATAGTTATACACTCAAAATTTAATCAAATTTAATGAAAATTTCAAAAAATATAATTGAAGAATATACTTCAGAATTTGAAAAAGCAATATTAATTAGGAGGTGTGAACAAAGATTGCTTGAACTTTATAATGAAGGAAAGTTAAACGGAACTGTTCACACATGTATTGGCCAAGAATTCTCTGGAGTTGCAATCTCAAAATTCTTATTGCCTCAAGATTTTGTCGTGTCTAACCACAGAGGTCATGGTCATTATATATCAAGAACAGGAGATTTATCAGGTTTTTTTGCAGAATTAATGGGCAAAATTGGTGGTTGTTCCGGCGGAATTGGTGGAAGTCAGCATTTTTATAATAAGAATTATCTATCAAATGGAATTCAAGGAGGTATGACTCCCATCGCAGCGGGTGTTGGACTAGCAAATAAAATAAAAAATAAAAATGCAGTAGCTGTAGCTTATATTGGAGATGGTACTTTAGGTGAAGGTGTTTTTTATGAAACATTAAATTTAGCAAGTTTGTGGAAAATACCGATAATTTTTGTTTTAGAAATTAACGGAATTGCTCAAACAACAAATAATAAGCAAAGTATTTCTGGCTCTGTTAAAGGGCGCGCAAAAGCATTTGGTGTTCGACACTTGTCTTCTACTACGGATAATGTTAAAGAATTATTCAATATTTGTAAAAGTGCAATTAATGAAGCTAGAAAGAACGAAGAGCCAATATTATTAGAAATTAAAACTAACAGATTAAATTCTCACTCCAAAGGTGATGATAATAGAGATCCAAATTTTGTAAATTCTTTAAAGATTATTGATCCAATTAATCAATTAGAAAAGCTAGATCCCGTTTTATTCAATTCGATTGTAGAAAAATCAGATTTATTAATTTCAAAAGTATTAAGTGAGGTTGAACTTTCAGAAACTCTTACCAAATATAAAATTAAAGTTGATGAAAGGACTAATAAAGATGTAAATTGGAAAGATTATAATAATAATAATAATATCAGAGGAAATGATTCTATTTATGATAGTCTGAAAAATGAAATGAAATCAAATGAGAACGTTATTTTACTTGGTGAAGATATCGAATCATCAAATGATTTTAACCCTGGTGAATATGGCGGAGCTTTTAAAGTCACAAAGGATTTAAGCATATTATTTAAAGATAGAGTAAAAAATACACCAATTAGTGAACAAGCTATAACAGGAATATCTACTGGTTTAGCTGTGGCAGGTATGAAACCAGTATTAGAAATAATGTTTGGAGATTTTATGACTCTTGCATTTGATCAAATTTTACAACATGCTTCGAAATTTAGACTAATGTTTAATAATAAAGTTAAAGTTCCTTTAATAATTAGAAGTCCTATGGGAGGATATAGAGGATATGGTCCTACACATAGTCAAAGTATAGAAAAACATTTTTTTGGTATTCCTGATTTAGATGTTATATCACTTAACCATAGATTAAACCCCAAAATTATTTATGAAACAGCGTTTAAAAATAATGAATATCCTACTTTTATTGTTGAAAATAAAATTGCATATACGCGAAAGATAAATGAAAACTTACCAACATTCTTAAAAGCTTCAATTACTAATGAGCAATACCCTACCTACAGACTACACTTTAATGATGAGGAAGTTTCAGATTGTACAATTGTATGTTACGGTGGAGCTCTTTTACCTGTTGAAGGTGCTGTGCAAAAAGCATTTTTTGAAGAAGAGTATATATGCGAAGTAATTTGTCCGTCATTAATCAATCCTATAAATATTATTCCAATTTTAGAGTCTGTAAAAAAATCTAAAAAATTAATATTAGTTGAAGAAGGTTCATCAATAGCAGGTTTTGGATCAGAAATAATTTCTCTTTTATCAGAAAAAGGAATCCTCTTAAACAAGGTTATTCGAATTTCAAATAACACCATTATTCCATGTTCTTTTCAAGCTGAAAATGATTTGTTACCAAACGAAGACAAAATTTATAAAAAAATCAAAGAAATACTAAAATGAAAATAATTCAGAAGATTATAATTGAGAAAGAATCGGTTAGTGATGTTAATTATGAAATAACAGAAATATTAATCAAATCCGGCGAAAAAGTATCAATTGGCGATGTTTTTTTAACTTTTGAAACATCTAAAGCTGACATTGATTTAGAATTATCTTCTGAAGGATATTTAATTCATAATTTAAAGTTAAATGATATTTTAACACCAGGTGATATTGCTGCAATAGTATTAGATAAAATAGATGAAAGTAATGTAGAGAATCTAAAAACAAAATATTTAACATCAAAAAAAGTAGAAAACATTACTAAATCAGATGTTACTTTTAGTAAAAAGGCATTAGTAGCAATAAAAAAAAATAATTTAAATATTGACGATTTTGATTCATTTTCTCATGTCAAAGAGAAAGATGTTTTAGAAATGATTGATCGTAAAAAAATTTCAAATTTTGATTTAGATTCACTTGGTAAACCAATTGACGGTGACATTATAATGATTGGCAGTAAAGGAGGTTCTAAAATGGTTATTGATGCAATTCGAAGTGTAGGAAATTTATTTCCAAAAGTAATTTTAGAGGATAATCCAGTTGGAATTAATGATGTAATGGGAGTTCCAGTAATTGGAAATTCAAATCTTTTAAATCAATTGTTAAAACTTGGTTACAATAATATAGTTTTATGTTTTGGAACTATTTTTGATAGGCAGAAGCGTCTCAAAAAATATTTAGAATTGAAAGAAATGGGGTTCAATTTCCCAAACATAATTCATAAGGACGCATCAGTTGAACCTTCAGCTATTATTGGTTCAGGTAATATTATATTAGCAGGCGCTGTAGTTGGTAGTGAAGCTAAAATCCATGATCTAAATTACATAAATACCGGATCAATACTTAGTCATGAATGTGTATTAATGAATAATATTCATCTATCCCCTGGTTCTACTGTTGGGGGAAGAGTCTCGATAGGTAATAACACTTTAGTTGGGATGAATTCTACAATATATTTCGATGCAAAGATAGGTGCTAATGTTACTATCAATAATGGTGTTAATGTAAGTCGAGATATTTCAGATAATGAAATTCTAAAATAAAAAACATGAAAACAGTAAATTCTCATACACATTCTCCAGTTTTTATAATTGCAGAATTATCTGCAAATCATGGAAATGACCTTAATTTAGTTAAAGAAACTATAAAGGCTGTTAAAAGAATTGGAGCTGATGCAATAAAGATTCAGACTTATACTCCAGATACAATTACAATTGATTCAAGAAAAAAACATTTCAAAATTAATCAAGGGACTTATTGGGATGGTCAATATCTATATGATTTGTACAAAACTGCATCATTACCTTGGGAGTGGCATGAGGAAATATTTGAATTTGCAAAAAAAGAAGGAATTCTTTGTTTTTCATCCCCTTTTGATCAAACAGCAGTAGACTTATTAGAAAGTTTAAATAATCCTATTTATAAAATTGCTTCTTTTGAAATAACTGATATTCCACTGATAGAGTACGCAGCAAGCAAAGGAAAACCTATGATTATATCAACTGGGATTGCAGAAATTGAAGATATAGAATTAGCTATAGAAACTTGTAGAAAAGTTGGCAATAATGATATTACTATACTAAAATGTACTTCTGCTTATCCTGCGGACCCTAAAGATGCAAATCTTTTAACAATTCCAGATATAAAGAATAGGTTTGATGTTAAAGTAGGTCTGTCAGATCATACAATGGGAATTGAAGGGCCAGTTGTTGCCACTGCTTTAGGTGCAACTGTTATTGAAAAACATTTTATTTTAGATAAATCAGTAGGTGGCCCAGATGCCCATTTTTCTCTAGATGAAAAAGATTTTACCCACATGGTTAAATCCATAAGGACTGCAGAAAATATGATGGGAAAGGTAGATTATGAAATGACCAAAAAGAAAAAGAAAAGTAGGCAATTTTCTAGATCTTTATTTATAGTGAAAGATGTGAAAGCTGGTGAAATTCTGACAGAAGAAAATGTGAGATCAATTCGTCCTGGATTTGGAGTGCATCCTAAATACCTTTTTGAAATATTAGGAAAAAAATTTAATCAGGATTTTGAAAAAGGAACTCCAATGTCTTTAAAGTTTGTAAAATAATATTCAATATTCCGAAATAATGATAGTTAAAACAATTGAAGACTTGAGGTTAATTTTAAAAAACGAATTAATATCTTCTTTAGAATCAAATAAACAGACGGTATTATTCTTAACTGGAGGTAATTCCATACAAAAACTATATAAATCAGATAAATGGCTTAAAATTTTTAATTCATTTAATAAGATTTGCTTTGCTGATGAACGAATGGTTTTAGAAAGTGATCCGGACAGTAATCTTGGAAATTTTTTAAGAATTACAAAAATAAATTCCAAAAATGTTGTTAAAATATTTGATAAAAATGGAAATCTACGTGAAGGTTATTCTAAAAACATCACTCAATTTCTAAAATCGAAAGATTATAACTGTTATGCGATTTCTGGTTTTGGATTAGATGGTCATTTTTGGAGTTTATTTACACAAAATGATTTAATTAAAAATGATATAGTTCTAAAAACTAAAAGTAATAATCATCTTTATGATAGGATAACTCTTGGAGCAAAAGCCTATGAATTATTAGATGCTAATTATTTTTTTGCATCAAAAGAAAAATTATCAAATTTTAATTCAGAGCCAAAAGAACCAGTAAAATCATATATGAATAAAATATTTACACTATAATTATGAGCAAATTATCTAAGTACTCAAATAATTACTTTAAAAGTTTTACAAAAGGTCTGGAGGATTCTAAATTTTCTATTCTTTCAAAAGATATCGCATCCGAAGAATTTTTAACAGACATAACTGAAAAGATTTCTCTCTGCAGTAAAAACAAAGGGAGGCTATTCTTCATTGGAAATGGCGCTAGCGCTGCTTTTTCAAATCATATGGCTCTAGATTGGAGTAAGAACGGTGAAATACCTGCATTTTCACTAAGTGACAGTGCTCTTATGACAGCATTAGGTAATGATTATGAATATAAATTGATTTTTGTTAAATTCCTTGAAATCTATGACTTTAATAAAAATGATTTTTTAATAACAACTAGTTCTAGTGGTAATAGTCCTAATATTATTGAAGCTATTCTTTATGCAAAAAATCTAAGCTCTAATATTTTAGCTTTTTCTGGATTAAAGCCTGATAATAAATCTTTATTAAACACTGTTTACTCTATTTACACTCCGTTTAAAACTTATGGAATGGTTGAGTGTGCTCATCAATATTTCCACCATTTAATTTTAGATAGTTATATGAATATTTTTGAATGGGAACGAGAAGATTATCAAAATATGGATATTAATAATTTTAAATTATAGCAAGTATGATCAAATGTGGAGTTATTGGCCTAGGAAAAATAGGGAAAGTTAGAATCAAAGCCATTGAAAAAAACAGTAACTTTTTGTTAACTAAAATTCATGACCCTAAAATACAATTGGACAACAAAAAAGAATTACATGTAGAAACGGTTCAAGAGATGTTTGAGAGCGACCTGGATGCCATATTCATATGTGCATTCAATGATGTAGCAGCAGAGTATTCAATTAAGGCTATTCAGAAAGGAATTCATGTTTTTTGCGAAAAGCCACCTGCAAGAAATATTAAAGAATTAAACTTGGTAAAAGCCACCTCAGATAAAAATCCAAATGTTTTACTGAAATATGGTTTTAATCACAGATCTCATTACTCAGTAATGGAAGCTAAAAAGTTAATTGATAAAGGAGAACTTGGTAAATTACTATGGATGAAAGGAACTTATGGTAAAGCAGGCAGTTTAGACTATCATAAAAACTGGAGAAATTACAAAAAAATATCTGGTGGGGGAATACTTATAGATCAAGGTATACATATGTTAGATTTAATGTTTCATTTATCTGGTCAAAAATTTGCTGTTCAGCACAGTTTAGTTTCAACTCTTTTTTGGGATATTGAATCTGAGGACAATGTATTTGCTTTACTAAAATCTAAAAATAATGTTGTTGCTTCACTGCACTCCTCTGCAACTCAATGGCGACATAAATTCTTACTAGAAATGTGTTTTGAAAATGGATATCTAAATCTTGATGGAATACTCTCAGGTACCAGAAGTTATGCACCTGAAACAATTAAATACGGTAATCGTGAGTTTGAAGATATAACCCATGCTATGGGTAAACCTCAAGAAAAAGTAATCTGGTTTGAAAATGATGATAGTTGGGAAATAGAAGTAAATGATTTTGCTGATGCAATAAAATCAAACACTAAAATTAAAACTGGCACTATCACTGATGCAATGAATGCTTTACAATGTGTTGAAGATATATATAACTATGGAAAATAAATTAAAAGGAAAAAAAGTATTTGTTACAACTCTTGCCTTTTGTGGAAACAATTATCTTTGTGAAAAATTAATTAGCACTGGGGCAATCGTTAAATTTAATGACACAGGAAGACGGTTAAGTCCTGAAGAATTATTACATGGTTTAAATTCTTCTGAGTATGCAATAATTGGATTGGATAAGATCAATAAATCCAATATTCCAAATATTAGTAATAATTTAAATGCAATTTCAAAATATGGAGTTGGACTCGATAATATTGACATAGACGCATGTGAAGAAAAAAATATAAATGTACTTTACAGTAAAGGTGTAAATAAAAGATCTGTATCCGAACTCACTATTGGTACAGCTCTTATGTTAATGAGGAACATCTACTTCACTTCCAATGAACTTAAAAACGGAAACTGGGTTAAGAAAGGTGGTGTTGAACTTAGCGGCAAAAAATTTGGGATTATTGGCTTAGGTAATATTGGGAAAGACTTAGTAAATTTACTTCAACCATTTGGTTGTGATATATACATAAATGATATAGACCCAGATCAGGAATTTATTGCTATTAATAATCTTACTTTTAGCAGTAAGGAGGAGATTTATAGAAAATGTGATATAATTTCTTTACATGTTCCTTTAACAACGAAAACCTCTAATATGATAACCAAGTCTGAATTATCTATTATGAAGTCATCTGTAATTATTATCAATACAGCTAGAGGTGAATTAATTGATTTAGATGACTTAGAGCATTTCTTGATTAATAAAAAAATAGGAGGAGCTGCTTTAGATGTATATGATGAAGAACCACCAACTCGCATGGAGTTGTTATCTTTGCCTAATTTGGTTAATACACCACACATAGGAGGTAATTCAAAAGAAGCAGTTATAGCGATGGGAATATCTGCTATCAATAATCTAATTAATTTTAATAAAAATTAACATGAACACTCCTAAAAAAAATGTACTTATCACTGGAGGATCTAAAGGAATTGGTAGATCAATTGTAGACGAATTTTTACTAAAAAACTATAATGTTTATTCAATAAGTAGATCAAGCCCTAATCTAAATCACATCAATTTTCATCCAATAATCGGAGACCTTTTAGATTCTTTATTCGTTCAAGAGTTATCGAAAAAAATAGAAGACTTAAAGATAGATATTCTCGTAAACAATGCTGGAATAAATATCGTCAATGATTTTCACGAAATTAGTGATTTTGAAAAAAATCAAATTTTAAATTTAAATCTGCAGGTCCCTATTTCTCTATGCCAGGCTGTTTTAAGAAACATGATTACTCAGGAGTATGGTAGAATTATTAATATTAGTTCAATATGGGGGAATGTCTCAAGACCAAAGCGAGTAATATATGGCGTTAGTAAAGCTGGCTTAAATGGCTTATCCAAATCTATTGCAGTTGAATATGGAAATAAAAATATTTTAGCAAATTCAGTTAGTCCTGGATTTACGCAAACAGAATTAACAAAAAAAACAAATACAGAAAAAGAGATTGAAGAAATTGCGGATAAGATTCCTCTCAAAAGATTGGCTTCTCCTAATGAAATTGCTAAAACAGTAGAGTTTTTAGCTTCCGAAAATAATACATACATAACAGGTCAAAATATAATAGTTGATGGAGGGTTCACAAGCATATAATTTTGTTGTAAAGTCACAAATTCATGATTATTCAGTTGAATTTATAAATGACTTAGAGACAACACTTAAAAATGAATTAATTGAAGGTGATTTTATAATCATAGATAATGAAATTATTAACCTTTACAACAATCTAATATCTAAAACTTTAGTTAAGTATAAATACATTGGTATAGATTCTAGTGAACCTCAAAAAAGTTATCAAGAAATTACACCGATTATTCAAAATTTAATTGAACAAGGGTTTAGGAAAAATCATAGACTAGTAGCTGTAGGCGGTGGAATTACTCAAGATGTTACAGCTTTTATAGCTTCGATAATGTACAGAGGCGTAGATTGGATTTTTTTTCCAACTTCACTTTTGGCTCAAGGTGATAGCTGTATTGGTAGTAAAACTTCAATAAACTTTGGAAGGTTTAAAAATCAATTAGGAGGCTTTTATCCACCTAATAAAATTTTTATATTTCCTGAATTTTTAAACACTTTGTCTCTTGCTGAAATTAAATCAGGTATGGGTGAAATGCTTCATTATTTTATAGTTTCAGGGAAATCTGATTTTGATTTTTACAAGAATAATTATAAACAAGCTTTTACAGATAAAAATATTTTAGCAAAAATTATATTGAGAAGTCTAAAAATTAAAAAAAGATATATCGAAAAAGATGAATACGATCAAAATATAAGACAAGTATTTAATTATGGACACTCTTTTGGTCATGCTATAGAATCTTTAACAAATTATAAAATTCCACACGGAGTAGCAGTAAGTTTTGGAATGGATATTGCTAATTTTATTTCTGTAAAAATGGGATTTTTAGACAAGGAAGTAAGAGATGAAATAAGAGAAGTTACAGAACATATTTGGGAGGGTTATTCTATAAAAATAATTGAAATTGAATCTTTTAAATATGCCTTAAGTAAAGATAAAAAAAATGTAGGAACAAAGTTAGGCTTAATTCTTAACAAGGGATTTGGAGAGGTTTTTAAAAATGTTATGGAGCCGGACCATAATTTTACATTATGGCTAAAAGAATATTTCGATAATGAAATATAGTATCCAAATAACTAATAAAATCTAAAATTTTAAAATGATAATTGATACAATAAAAAATATTGAAATATATAAAGAACTATCTTCTGATATTTATGAAGGATTGAAATTTATCGCAAATTCTAACTCAGATATTAAATTAGGTACAATTAGGGTAAATAATAATGTATTAGCTATTGTTTCTGAATATGAAACAATAGAAAGCTTTGAAAGAGGTTTTGAAGCTCACAAGCATGTTATAGATATACAATATCCAATTATTGGAGTAGAAAGAGTTAAATGGTCCCCAATCGAAGATATGGATGTAAATATTCCTTATGATAAAAGTAAAGATCGAACATTTTTTAAAAATCCACATATTAATTCCACTCATGTAGATATTGGTAATGGTATATTTGCAATAATGTTTCCAAGTGATGGTCATGGACCTCAACATTATGTAACTCAACCGGAATTTATTAAAAAAATAACTATTAAAGTTTCAATATAATAATGAAAAAAATCGGAAAAGTTGTATTACATATTCCAGCAAGAGAGGGGAGTAAAAGAGTTCCAAAAAAAAACTTAAGAAAAATGAACGAATCTCCAATGATTAGTTATGCTATTAAAGAATCTTTGGAGTCTAAAATAACAAAAGAAGTTTATGTTAATACTGACTCTTCAGAAATCATCTCATATGTTGAAAAAAACTTTTCAAAATGTAAAATTTATATGAGACCTGCTGTTTTGGCTTCAGATAACAGCTCTAGTGAAGATTTTAATTTGGATATAATGAATAATTTAAGTGCTGATACTCTAGTAATGATTAATCCAGTTTGTCCCTTAATAAAATCATCTGATATTAATAATGCATTTAAAAAATATAAGGAATCAGATTGTGATACACTAATTAGTTGCTCCTCTACTAAGATGCAAACTTTTTGCGGGAATAATCCAGTAAATATTAACTTAAATGAACAATTGGCTCCTAGTCAAAAAAATCAAACAGTAAAAACTTTAAATTGGGCAATAACAATATGGGATTGTAAATCATTTAGAAAGAGAATTAAAAGTTTAGGATATGCAGTTTTAGGTGATAATAGACTATTATATGAACTGGATTTTATTAAAAGTATAAAAGTAAGTTACGAAGAGGACTTCATTTTAGCAGAAAAAATTTTAAAATATAAATAACATGAAAAATGATCTTATAAATATTGAATGGGATAATGTGAAATGTCATATATGTAATAATGATGACTTGGAACCTATTTCAAGAAATGGTGAACCATTAGTTAATGGACAATTTGGGTATGCTATTCATCCAAAAATTTGTAAAGGATGTGGACTAGTTTTTTTAAGCCCAAGGTGGAGCCGAAAAGATTACAATAAATTTTATACTCATTTTTATGATAAATTATATCGACTTGAAACAAAACAAGATTATGGAAACGAAGCAGTTTTATTTAATATAAAAGAAATATGGAATAGAATTAAAGATAAAGTGGATACAAATAAACACTTAAATATTATGGATGTTGGATGTGGTTATGGATTTGGTCTTAAATATTTGAAAGAACAAGTTAAATCAGCATCTTTATTTGGAATAGAATCCTCTCCTGAATCAATTAGTTCATTACAAAGTGAAGATGTTGGAGCAAAGTTAGTTACTGATGATTTTGATTCAGATTGGGATAAAGATTACATAGAAAAAATGGATTTAATTATTATAAGACATGTTTACGAACATTTATTAAATCCAATAGAAACTTTAAAAAAGTTGAGAAAAGTATTAAAACCAGGGGGTCTTATTTATTTTGCAGTTCCTGACATGGTTGATGTGAGAACTGAATTAAGAGATTATAAATATTGGTGGGAATATATTTTTAGATCTGTACACACATATTATTATAGTCCTATGACATTTCAAAAGACTTTAGAAATTGGAAAATTATACCCAGTCTATATGGAACAGGAAAAAGAGGAAATTTGGTGTCTTGTGGGTAAAAATAAAATTCATGAGTTTAAATTTAAAAGTATGTACAAAAGTCAATTAAAAATATTTAATTCATTATTTAACAAAAATTAATTAATGAGAGTACATATTTTAACGAAAACGCTCTCTACGAACTTGAATAAGAATCTGTTGTTTTTGAATTGCATTACTTGTAATAATGACGATTTGGAGTCTATTTTAAAAAATGGAGAGCCATTGTTTAATGGACAATCAGCAAATACTTCAAAATGGATTTTTTCTAACAATCAGATAGGAACTCATATAAATCTCTCTTATTATTTTTGTAAAAATGGAAAAAAAACTTACAAAACTTCTATCAAAGATATTAGTTTTGATAATTGGAGTTATGATGATGTATCTGTTGGAAATGTAACTTTTTTTATTAAATAATTATTCGAATGAAGCCGATAATTATTTTAGTTAGAGCTGAGGGTGATTTTGAAAGAGCAATTTCAATTGGAATAGAAGCTAAAAAAAAGCATAAAGTTTTTTTTATTTATGCTGGTGATAATTCTCCTTTTTTTAAAGATGGTATAAAAAATGTATTTCAAAAGAAATTATTTGCTAAAAATAATTTTAAAATTTCAGATTTTTCAGATTTTGATTTCATTTCAAAAATTTTAAAATCAATTGTTTCAGAGAAAAATTTAACATTTAAACAATCATTAAAAAACCCTAAATTTTTATTTCGATATTTAGTTTTAATTTTATTAAAAAAATATTTAACTATTTTCAAAATTAAAATAGTTAAGAAGATTTTTAAAAAAATAAACCCAAAAATCTTATTTACTGATATATCAACTACTCAACCAGATTATCTTCCTGAGATATTTAGAAAGAGAGCAAATTTATTAGATATAGATGTTTATATATTCACCCATGGAGCAGCTTCAGCTTTGCACTTGCCTTTTAATCCCATTGTTTTTAATGAATATAAAAATTCTCATGTATTAGCTTGCAATAAATTTGAAAATTATCAGAATTATAATAATAGGATATTGTTAGGTGATATGGCTTCGAGTAAATTTTATGTAGATTTTCTAAGTAAACAAAACTACGAAGAAATAGATTTTCATAATGAAAGAAAATATAAAATAGGATTCATTGTTGGCGGAATAATATTTACATCGACTAATGGTTGGGAAATTCAAAAACAAATTATTGTAGATTTGAGTGAAAGAGAGGATGTGGCAATGGTATTAAAAACACACCCTAGAGATTTAAATTTTATTGATTTTAGATTTTTAAATCAATTTAAAAATTTAAAAATTGTAGGATCTGAAACAGATAGATCTAGAGTTTCAAAATGGTCCGACATAGTTATTTGTAATGATCACTGTTCTGCAATTTTTGAACCAATGATATTGGGTAAAAAAGTTGTTGCAATAGAGGGTAAGCATTTGCCTAAATACAAAAATGTTCATAGTCCAATAAAAAATTCAAGTGTAACTCATATTAGTTCATCTAGCCAATTTGATATTGATGATATACCTAATGCAAATGCATTTGATAAAGTGACAGATGAAATAGCTTGGGGAAGTAATGGCCCAATTAATTTATCAAAATTTCTTTTTGAAAAAATTATTGATTAAATAAAATGAAAAAAATAGCTCTAGGAACATCTTTGTGGGGATGGTCTGTTAAAAAAAAAACATGTCATAATTTACTAGACATATTCTATTCAAATGGAGGTCGATACATAGATACAGCTAGTAATTATCCAATTAATAATAATGAAAAATCAAGATACATCTCTGAAGATATAATTTCAGAATGGCTAAAAGTAAATGATATTTCTGATCTAAAGGTTATTTACAAGGTAGGTTCAATTTCAAATAAGAATAGTCCCATCAATAACCTTAGTTCTAAATTTTTAATTGATGAGCATAAAAGAATAAAAGAAAAACTTAATAAAAATCTAAAAGTTTTTATGATTCATTGGGATAATAGAAATGATTCTAGTTTAATTTTTAAAACAATTAAAACTATAACAAGCTTCAATGACTGTAATTATGGGTTTTCTGGTATCGAAAATGTAAATTTATATAATAATGAATTTAAAAAATTTAGTGTTCAGAAACCATATTATTTAGAAATTAAATCAAACATATCATTTTCAAACTTATCTCATTATAAGCCCTTAATCAGTGATAAATCTAAAATTTTTTCATATGGAATAAGCGTAAGTGGTTTAAAAGTAAATAAACATAAATACCGTAAAAACAGTTATGTCAATTTAACAAAATCCAAAGACTATCATGATAGGTTGATGAATAATAATTTTTTAAAAAAAATAAATAAAATTAAAAAAATTGACAAATCAGTTAAATCGATGTACCACATTGGCATATTGCACTCGGAAAGTGATGCAAAACTTTATGGATATATTGTTGCCCCATCATCCTTAAAACAAATGAATGATATTATAGATTTTAGAATAAAAACACAATCAATTATAAATCAATATCAGTATTTAATTAAAAATAATAATTTATGAATTTGATTGCAGTTGTAACAATAAATAGAAACAATAATCAAGAGGTTTTAAGACTTTTTGAAGAGTTAAAAAATCAAAGTTATAAAAATTGGATGTTCATAGTAATAGATGATAATTCTAGTGATTCATCAATTTTAGAGAATATTAATGATTATAGATTTAAGCTTTTTAAGTACCCAAGCCCTTTTCAATTTGCTTATGCTAAGAAATTTAATTTTGCCTACAGAAAAGCAATCCCGTACAACCCAAAATATATATTAAAGTTACATACAGATATGATTATTAAATCAGTTGATTTAATTAGTTTAATGTCGGATTGTATGGAAAATAATGATAATGTCGTTTCAGTAGGACCACAAATTTTTAACAGAAATAATGTTAAGACTTGGGGTTATGGAATTATAAAAGAAAGATGTGGTCATAGATATTCAGTTCACGAATGTTACATGATAAGAACATCTTATTTGGTTGATCATAAAGGATTTCAAGATGAAATATTTACTTGGTATGGAGAGGAAATGGATTATTTTTCAAGAATATACAGAAAAGGCTTTAAAACAGATCAAGTAAGTGGATCAATAATTCATTATGGTGGAGCTACTAGCGCCGAGTTTGTTGTTAAAAAACGTTATTATAGAGCTAAATCTACTCTTATGTTTTTATATAAACATAATAAAAACGTTTCATTAATTCAAAATTTAAAATATTATTATTGGGAGAATCGACCAGAATTTATTGCTGGATTTAAATTATTAAAGAATTTAAATTTTAAACTTTCATTTTTGAATTTTTATTACTTAATTGCGGGGTTTTTATCAGCTTTGAGTCTAATTTTAATTGGTAAAATAAAAAGGATATAAATATTTAATATGGTAACTATAATTGGTGCAGGCTGGTACGGATGTTATATCGCTAGTAAATTAAAAGAAAAAGATATAAAATTTGAAATTTTAGAAAAAAATTCTGAAATATTTAAAGGCTCAAGTGGTTTTAATCAAAATAGATTGCATCAAGGGTTTCATTACCCAATGGATTATAATACTCGATATACATCAAAAATTGGTTTTGAGAAATTTTTAAAAGTATTCCCAGGGCTTAGTCGTAAATTTAAAAATAACCTTTATGCAATTCATAAAAATTCAAATATAGATTTCGAAACTTACCTGTCTATTTACTCATATGAAAAAAATAATTTTGAACCCCGTATATTAGAGGAATACAAAAATTTCAAAAATTATAAAGGCATTATTTCTGTTAATGAACATTTGATAGATTTTAAAAAATCTAAAGATTTTTTTCTGAGCATGAATCTTCCAATTAAATACAATACAACATGTGAATATAAATCGGATAATATTTATGCGAATAACAAGAGAATTTCTAGTGATTTAATATTTGATTGTACTTATGGTCAATTAAAAACACCATTGGGATTTTTTAATGAAAATTTTATAAGCTTTATTTATAAAAAAAATAAAAATACTCTGTTTGAGGCTTTGACTGTAATGAATGGGCCTTTTTATTCAATTTTTCCATATTTCAACGATTTATATACTGTTACTGGGGTTTGTGAAGGGGTGATTAATGAAAAGGAGTTTAAATTATACGGAAAAGAAAAATATATTAAAGAAAAACGAAAGCTCTTAGAAGATAAAATTTCGAAAGATTACGATCTTTTTCTCAACGATTTTTCTTATGAAAATCATTTTATTTCATCGAAAACAAAACCGTTTTCACAAACCGACTCAAGATCAACTTTTTTGTTCAAAAAAGATAAAATTATAACTGTAAGCAGTGGAAAAATTGATACTATTTTTGAATTAGATCTTTTTTTGGAAAAACTTTTTTAATTTATGGCTCAAGATTTAAAATCTCATACTATTACAGCTATTATATGGAGTGGAATAGAAAGAATTAGTCATTCTGCTCTTCAACTAGTAATAAATATTTTTTTGGCCAGATTACTTTTACCAGCAGATTTTGGATTAATCGCTTATCTCGCAATTTTTATCGCTATTTCTCATTCATTTATTAATAGTGGATTTGGTCAGGCGCTAATCCAAAAACAAGATGCAACTAATTTAGATGAATCTTCAATTTTTTATTTTAGCTCTAGTATAGGTTTTATTGCTGCTTTAATAATGTTCTTTTCAGCTCCTTACATAGCAGATTTTTATAATGAGCAACAATTAGTTTTAATTACAAAAATTTTAGCAATTTCTTTAGTTATTAATTCTTTAGGACATGTTCAATGGAATTTGATGCAAAAAAATCTTGATTTTAAATTGCAATTTAAAGTTAACATTTACTCAACAATAATATCAGGATCAGTATCAATTTTGATGGCAATTCAAGGATTTGGTTTTTGGAGTTTAGTTACAAGACTGATTTTGAATGATTTAATGATTACTCTTTTATTATGGATTTATTACAAATGGAGACCCTCTTTAAATTTTAGTTTTTCTTCATTAAAAACAATGTATGTTTTTGGTTCAAGACTTTTTATAGTTTCCATAACTAATGCGTTATTTACTAATATATATGAAACTATAATTGGAAAATATTTTATCTCTCAACAACTTGGCTATTATTCCAAAGCAAAAGGGTATTCAATGTATCCAGTCTCTATTTTAAATGGAATAATAAGTCAAGTAACTTTTCCTGTATTTTCCAAACTTCAAAACGATAAATTACAATTGAAAAATTATGCTTCAAAATCTTTAATAATGATCACATTTATAACTTTCCCATTTATGTTTGGTTTGATTATTATCGCAGAACCGTTAATTGAAGTAGTACTTACTGACAAATGGCTACCAATTGTTCCATATTTTCAGTTGTTATGTGTAATTGGGATTTTATATCCATTACAAACTATTAACTTGAATGTATTAAATGCACAAGGAAGATCAGATCTTTTTTTGGTAATTAATATTTTTGGTAAAATTTTAATTGCCATAGCAGTTTTTTTGACATATGATAAGGGAATTACCTATATGATTTATGGCCAAATTATTACTGCTTTAATTTCATATTTATTAAACACTTATTACACTAAAAAATTAATTAAATATTCTATAGTTCAACAAGTTGTAGACATGTTACCCGCTTTTGTAATTTCATTAATTATGGGAATTGTAATATATTATTTGCCAGAATTATTTAACATTAACAAGAAATTTTTATTGATAATTGTTCAGTCTTTTATTGGCCTATTATTATATATTTTTCTTGCTTATTTATTTAAAATCAAACCATATACTGATTCAATAAAAATCCTAAAAAGTATATTAAAAAAATAATTAATGTTGTTTAACAAAGTAGTTTTCTTTTTAAAAGCCATTTATTCTTTATACAAATTCGATAGAATTAATAATTGGTTACTACAAAAGCTTAAATCATTAAAATATGATTCTAAAGACAGCAGTGGTATTATTTTAACTCAATTAGTAAGAGATTATAATTACATTCTAAAAATTGGATTTGCTTCCAATATATTAGCAAAAAAACACAATCTTAGTGTCAGATGTTACGATGTAGAAATAAATTATAAACCAAATTCTGTTTTTACAATTTTGAATAATATTATTGGATTTTTCATTAAAAATAAATATAAAAAAATATGCTATCCATCTTTTGGCGAACCAATATTTAGTGTAAATAATTCATTTAAAGATAAAAATTTTATAAGAGAAGAGTTAAATAAAATTGTTACATCTTTAGATAAAAATAAACCTCAACAAATAAATAATATTAAATTTCAAGACACTTTGGTTGGGGATTTAATTTATGATTCTTATCTAAGGTTTTTTAACAAACCAACAATTAAAGAAATAGATACTAATGTTATAAAGACAATTGAAATTGCCTTAAATATTTACTATAATTTTAAGAGTTTTTTAAAATCAAACAACGTTAAAATTCTTCTTAACACATATACGACTTACTTAAACCATGGTATTTTGGCTAGGATATGTTTAGATAATAATATCCCAACTTATACTTTAGGAGCTAATAATTATGTGACTCAACTACTTTCTTCAGATTTTCCATTCCATGGTATAAATCATTCATTATTTTCAACTAAAAAAAATATATCAAAAAAACAATTAGATATAGCTAGAGATATTTTTCAAACTAGATTTGAAGGTAAAATTGATGGCGCAACAAGCTACATGCGTAAATCTGCTTATTTCAAAGGGAATATTGATGAAAAATTAAAAAATATTTTTAATAATGGCAAGAGAAATATTGTAGTATACACTCATGATTTTTTTGATTCTCCTCATATTAATAGGAAACTTTATTTCCCAGATCTTTTTCTTTTTCTTAAAGAAGTTTTAGAAAATTTAACTGATGTTATCAACACAAACGTTTTTATTAAAACTCATCCAAATGGAATAAATAATAATAAGCAAATTACTATAGATTTAGTAAATTCATTCAAAGCCCCAAATTTCCATATTATTGATGAATCAGTGTCAAATTTGAATATAGTTGAGCTAAAACCAGATTTAGTTTGTACTGCTAGAGGGACAATTGGTGTTGAAATGGCATATTTTGGAATTCCCGTAGTTGCTATTTATGATAATATATATGTTAATTTTAAATTTGTTGATAGTTGTTTGACAAAAGAGAGGTATTTTTCAATAATTAAAGGTGATGAAGATCCTATTATAGATTTTGATAAAAATATGATATATAGCTTTTACTATCAAGCTTATATAGAAAAGGCTAATATTAAAGGAAAAAATATTTTTACGAATAGTAAACTATTTCATGGAGATTCAAACAGTAAAGAATATTTGGAATTTTTAAAACTTAATAATTATGAGTTTTTTAAAAATGAGTCATTAAAAGTATTTAGTGATTTTATAAATGAAAAAATTTAGAACATGAAAATTAAAAACTTACTCAACCAATTTAGATTTTCTTTTAGATATAGAAATATTTCTTTCTCGCAAGAAGGCGAAGATATTTTGCTCAAAAGAATATTTTCTAACAAAAAAAATGGATTTTATATTGATGTAGGAGCACATCACCCAGTGAGATTTTCTAATACATATCTTTTGAGTAAAAATGGATGGAGGGGTATAAATATTGATGCTATGCCAGGAAGTATGACGTTGTTTAATAAAAAAAGACCAAATGATATAAATATCGAGTGTCCAATTTCTGATAAAAAAGAAGAACTTGTTTATTATATTTTTAATGAACCCGCACTAAATACTTTTTCAAAAGATGAGGCTTTAAAAAAAGATGGGCTTCATGGATATAAAATCATCTCTAAAAAAATTATGTTCACTAGAACTTTAACGGAACTCCTCTTAGAAAATTTAAATAAAAATCAAAAAATTGATTTTATTACTATTGATGTTGAAGGATTTGATCTTAAAGTTTTAAAATCTATTGATTTAAAAATTTTTCAACCTGAAATTATATTAATTGAAGATTTGTCAAAGTCAATTGATTTAGAAGCATTTTTCGAAAAAAGTGAAATTAATAAATATTTGAAAAAATTTAATTATACATTTTTCATAAAAACTTATAATACAATGTTTTTCAAAAAAAAAATATAATAATTTGAAGCCAAAATTTATAGCTCATTTATCAGACTCGAATTTCAATGGTGCTTTTTCTGCAGCTTTTAAAATCCATAAAACATGTCAAAATTTAGGATATCATTCAAAATTTTATTGTAGATATTCATCAAGTTCAGATAACTTAGATTCAGACACCTATGTTCAAAATAAATTTTTGGCAATATTTAATTTTTTTAAATTGAAACTTAGAAATTTTCTTAGTTTTTATTTGAAAAATAAACAAAATGAACAATCTAAGTTTGCATTTTACCAGTTTAATGAGGCTAATAAAAACGGAATAAATAAAAAATTAGTTAAACACATTGATAATATTGATATTCTATTTGTTCACTGGGTAACTAATTTTATTAATTTTTATGATTTAAAAAGAATTAAAGAAAAAACTAATTGCAAGATTATTTTTACAATGATGGATATGGCTCATGTAACTGGTGGATGTCATTATTCAAACAGTTGTCAGGAATATGTTAATGACTGTAATAACTGTCCTGCAATTACTGACAAGAAATTACCTAACATGCAGTTAAATTCTAAGAAAGAAGTTTCAAATTTTTTAAATGCAGAAATAATATCTTTCAGCAAACAAGATTATATAAATTCTCTAAAATCTTCTGTTTATTTTTCTAAAAACCATCATTTAACTTTGCCATATGATTCAAATATTTTTAGGCCATTAGAAAAATTAGATAATAATCAAAAATACTTCAATATATTAGGTAGTGCTTTTACATCACTAAATTTTAGAAAAGGTCCTGATTTATTCTTTAACTCTTTGAAAATATTAGATGAATTAGTGGGTGAAAAAAAAAAAATTAAAGTGTTTCATATAGATTTAGATTTTGAATCAAAGCATACTTTTAAAAATATAGTTTTTGAAAAATTTAATTTTATTAATTCTTCTAAAAATCTTGTAGAATTTTATAATTCAATGGATCTGATTATGTTCACATCACTCGCTGATGCTGCTCCTCAAATGATGGCTGAAACATTAATGTGTGGTGTCCCAGTTGTATCATTTAATGTTGGAGAAGCAGAGAATATTATTGAAAATGGAGTGGATGGTTTTGTGATTAAAAAATTTGACACACATGATTTATCATTAAAATCTTACGCTAGTCTTTATGAAAATCCAGTAAATTGGGCAACCAAAAAAAATAGGGCTAATAGAGCATCAAAGAAACATTCATTAAAATTATTTAAAAATAAGTTAGATGAAATTATCAAGAATTAAGAATTTTAGAAATAATATTTTAGATTTTTTAAAATTATTTTTCCCTTTAAAAATAAGAAGTGAGAATTATGATTTTAATTATGCAAAAAAAGCAGATGTTCATGCTAAGAATAATATGTCTGAAACTGAAATTAATTGGATTGCTAATAATTTAAGTTCAAAAAAAAAAATTTTGGATATAGGATGTAATACTGGAGCATCTCTAAATAATTTATTTGCAAAAATAAAAGTTCCAGCTTCAAAAGGATTTGGAGTAGATATAAATAGTTATGCAATTGACCTAGCAAAAAAACAGTACGAGAATTTTTTTTTTAAATCATACAATGGAGTTTCAATTCCATTTGATGACAATAGCTTTGATCATATAATGATTCACCATGTTATTGGCCATGTTGAAAACCCAGAATCTTTAATTATTGAAGCTAAAAGAGTTTTAGTTAAAAACGGTACAATAAGTATAGTTACACCAAATTGGTGGTATAAATTTTTTCAATTTTTGTTTAATTGTTATAATTCTTTTTCACCTGACATTACTATTTTAAGATATTATTCTAACAATATCCTTAATAATTTGATGACAAAAAACGGATTTCAAACACATAAAATTTCTAATATTGGTCCTAGTCCTAATATCTTTAAATTGAGTATTTTTAAATTAAGAGTTATAGCTATTTATAAAAATAATTAAATGAAAAATATCCCTTTCAATATTCCTTATTCAACAGGAAACGAGATTAAATATATTAAAAACTCAATTGATAATAATCATTTATCAGGGGATGGTTATTATACAAAAAAATGTTCTGAGTGGCTTGAAAAAAATATAGGTTGTAATAAGGCTCTTTTAACTCAATCAGGAACAGCTGCACTTGAAATGGCGGCAATTCTTTGTGATATTAAATCTGGTGATGAGATAATTATGCCCAGTTTTACTTTTGTATCTACTGCCAATGCTTTTGTTTTAAGGGGAGGAGTACCCGTATTCGTTGATATAAATTCACAAACAAAAAATATTGATGAAAATCTAATTGAAAATTCTATTACTAATAAGACTAAAGCCATTGTTGTAGTTCATTATGCCGGATTTCCATGTGAAATGGATTATATTATGGAAATTGCAAAAAAATATAATTTAATTGTTATTGAGGATGCTGCTCAAGCGATTAATTCCTCATATAAAGGCAAAAAGTTAGGTTCAATAGGTAATTTAGGATGTTTAAGCTTTCATGAAACTAAAAATATTCAATGTGGAGAAGGTGGTGCATTATTAATTAATGACGAAACTTTAATTAGTCGTGCTGAAATTATTAGGGAAAAGGGAACAAACAGATCTCAGTTTTATCGTGGAGAGGTTGATAAATATACTTGGGAGGATATTGGTTCATCATTTTTACCAAGCGAAATTTCTGCTGCTTTTTTGTATTCACAACTTGAAAATTCAATTGAAATCACCAATTATAAATTAAATATTTGGAATACTTATGAGTCTTTTTTTACAGAAAATTTTATTGAGTATAAAAACAAATTAAATTTGAAAGACATGACTCATAATGCACATATTTACAATATCAATATGTCTTCTTCAAATCAAAGAGATATTGTAATTAGAAAAATGAAAAGCTATGGGATTTATACTACTTTTCATTACATACCATTGCATTCTACTGATCCTGGAATTAAATTTGGAAAAACTCTGGGTAATATGAAAATTACCAATAAAGTAGCTGATACAATCCTAAGATTACCAATTTATCCTAATCTTAATATAAATTATGTAATAAGCTCACTAAGAGAAGTTTTAAATAGTTTATAATGTTAGCTCCAATTTGTTTGTTTGTTTTTGATAGACCTTTACATACAGAAAAAGTTTTATCCTCTTTAGCAGAAAATGCAGAGTCTAAAAATTCCATTCTCTACATATATTCTGATGGTATTCCTGAAAATGTCACAAGAGAAAGATTGAATAATATTAAATTAACAAGAAAAATAATATCGAATGAAAAAAGGTTTAAAAAAATTAAACTTATAATTAACAACAAAAATCATGGCCTCGCAAACTCACTTATAAAAGGAATTAGCGAAGTTTGTAATAAACACAACAAAGTTATTGTAATTGAAGATGATTTAGTTGTTAGTCAGTTTTTTTTAAAATACATGAATGATTCTTTAAATAAATATGAAAACAACAATCAGGTTGGAGCAATTTGTGGATATTTTTACCCAATAGAAATTGATGATAAAATTCCTGAAACATTTTTTCTTTCATATAATTCATGTTGGGGATGGGCGACTTGGAAAAGATCATGGGATGAATTTGAAAAAGATGGTAATAAACTCTTAAAAAAAATCAAATCAACTCATACTCAAAAAGAGTTTGATTTTAACAATACTTTAAAACATTTTAAAATGTTAAAGTATCAAGTTAATGGGATTAATGATTCATGGGCAATAAGGTGGGCCGCATCATTATTTTTATCTTCAAAATTATCACTTTTTCCAAAACTAAGTTTAGTTAAAAATATTGGATTTGATGGCACTGGAATTCACAGTTCAAAAGAACTGGGATACGAAGTTAAATTCTCAAATGATAAAATTAATTTTTTATCAGAAGATTATCATGAAAACGTTAATATTAGAAAGAAATTAGAGTATTTTTTCAGTAAATTGCAAACTTTTAACAATCATAAAACTTTAAAAAGAATATTTTCTTATTCACCTAAGTTAATTTTAAAAAAAATAAAAAATCGATTCAATAAATTTTAAATTATTTAAATGATAAAATTAATAAAAAAAATATTTCAAAAATTCGGAATTGACATACGAAGACACAACTCGGAAAATGTTTGGGCTCTTCAAATTCAAACTATTTTAAAAAAATTTAATATTAACTTGATTTTTGATATTGGAGCTAATAATGGTCAATATGCTCAAGAGCTTTTTGACATAGGATATGATAACAAAATCATAAGTTTTGAACCTTTAACTAAAGCTTATGAAAAACTTTTAATTAACAGTGATAAACATGATAATTGGATTATTCATGACAGGTGTGCTTTAGGTGAATCTCAAAAGAATATTGAAATTAATATCTCAGAAAATTCTGTTTCTTCATCTTTATTAGATATTTTAGATGAACATGTAGATTCTGCTAAAAGTTCACGTTATATAGGAAATGAATTAACTAAAGTGGATAAACTAGATAATGTATTTAGTTTATATTATGACAACCACAATTGTGCCCTTAAAATAGATACTCAGGGCTTTGAGAAGCAAGTGCTAAAAGGTTCATTAAAGTCTTTGGACAAAATTTCATTAATTCAGTGTGAGATTTCACTATTTGAACTGTATAAAGGCGGTCCTCTTTTAGATGAAATTAAAAGCTTTTTAGAGGAGTTAGATTTTTCATTATGGGCTTTATACCCTGCTTTCGTTTCAAAAATTGATGGAAAAACATTACAGATTGATGCTATTTTTGTAAAAAACAATCTCAAATAAAAAACATTTTGAAAAAAAGCAATGTCTTTGTAAATACATATTTAATTCTTTTAGCATACTTTGTTTTTAATCCAATATATACTACGCTAATAATCGGCTTACTCAATAAGTATATCAACAGAAAAAGGATGATTACTAATTTGATTTTAATTTTCTCTTTTTCTTTGTTTTTTTTTAATAGAGAATACGGCATTGAATTTTATTTTAATGCAGATGATGACGTACCTAATTATGTTGACTATTTTAAAAGATTATCTGATTCCAGTTTTATTGACATTATAAATAATTTTATTACATTGCCCTCTGGAAACGAACCTTTATGGCATCTTATTTGGCTTCCTATTAATCTTATATTTCAAGGAAACACGGATGTTTTTATTTTTTTACATTATTTTTTAATATTTTATTTATTACTGTATATTTCAAAATCAATATTTTCAAAAAATCCTGAGCTTGTTTTTGTACTATTATTAACATTTTTTCAATTTACATTATATAATGCCACACATTTATGGAGACAATTTTTGGCATTTGAAGTATTTATAATTGGATTGTTAAGTTTTAAAAAGAGTAGTAGAATAATTTTAATTTCTTCTAGCTTCCTAATTCATGTATCTAGTCTATATTATATTGCACTTTATTACGGATATATTTTTTTAAATAAATTCATTAGAAGTATCTATATAAAAATCATTTTCTCATTATTAATTATATTTTTATTTTTCAATACTATTGCTCTTTTTTTAGGAGATTATTTCGAAAGAATTGCTTATTACACACGAGGATTATCCTCAGATAGGAATCTTCAATCATTAAAAAGTGTTTTATTTAGTATTATTTTATTTATTTCTTATAAGAAATCAGCCAACTTAAAAAATAAAAATATTTTATTTTATATAGCATCTATTTCATTTTTGTTACCAATTATTATTCCTCAGTTTAATGCAATATATGATAGATTTTATAGTCTTTCATTTATTATTTTGGCAATTTTTTTAATAATTTCTTGTTTTAACATTGAAAATGTTAAAATATTAATTAAATCTAAATTTAATTTAGTCATTTTTACTACTTTGTTTATTTTAAGTTCTCAAAAATTAATTACAGAATATTTTGCTAATATTGGTGTAATTTCTTATTTAGCATCTGGAAAATCTTTATCTCCTTTTTCCGGAGTATTTTTTAATTTAAAAGAATTGTTTTTATGAAAATTTCAATTGCTGTACCTTCTTATAATTATTATCAATATATAGAATCTTGTTTAAAAAGTATTTTAGAGCAAACTTATTCTAATTTTGAAGTTTTAATTTGTGATGGAGGTTCAAATGATGGTTCTCTTGAAATTATACAAAAATACTGCAAACTAGATAATAGGTTTTCTTTAATAAGTGAAAGTGATTCCGGACAATCCAATGCCTTAAATTTTGCTTTTTCAATCGCAGAAGGAGAAATTTTTTATTTTTTAAATTCTGATGATATCTTAACAAATAAAAATGCATTTCAGATGGCAATTGATTCTTTTAAGTCCTACCCTAAAGTTAGCATTATAAGTTTTGACGGTCATTATGTTGATTCAATTGGAACTATTATTAAAAAAATTAATTTAAGATACCATCCATTTGACAATATTGATAACATGAAAAATAGAACTGCTGTTATTCAACCAGCAACTTTTTGGAAAAGAAAGGTCTATGAGGATATAAAATTCAAAGAAAAATTTGAATATTCTTTTGATTCAGTTTTCTTTTATCAAGCATATTTGCTATTTAATTGGCTTGAAGTTAATGAGTCAATTTGTGGATACAGATGGCATAATTTAAATAAATCTGGCGAGATTTCTTATAAAAGAGTTAAAGAATTATCTAATTTCGAAATTTTAAAATTTGGAGAATATTCCTATAGAGTTATATATCTTAAAATTATTGCCAAATTATTTTTAAAAATTGAACAAAAATCTTATTTACCTAATTATTTTAAAATTGTTGTTAGACTTTTTGTTAATTCATTTTCGTTTTTAACAGTTTACAAATTCCCAAGTATTTAATTTGTATGAAAAAAGTATTAATTACCGGTGGTTCTGGATTTATAGGGACAAATTTATTAGATCATTTATTGAATTCTGGTCATGAAGTTTTAAATATTGATATAAATCCACCAAAAATAAATTCTCATTTTTCCTATTGGAACAAGTGTGACATTAATGATTTAGAATTACTAGAAAATATTACTATAGAATTTCAACCAAATTATATTATTCATTTAGCTGCTAGAACAGACCTTGATGGAAAAACAATTGATGATTACAGGGCAAACATTATAGGTGTAGAAAATGTAATTTCAGCAGCAAAAAAAATTGATTGTCTTCAAAAAGTTATATTTACTTCTTCAATGCTAGTCTGCAAAGTTGGATATCAGCCTTTAAATAATTTTGACTACAAACCAAGCACATTATATGGTGAAAGTAAGGTGCTTACTGAAAAAATAGTTTGGGATAATCAGCTAAATTGTGATTGGGTAATCATAAGACTAACTTCTATATGGGGTCCATGGTTTGATGAGCCTTATAGATTTTTTTTTGATAGAGTTATTCAAAATAAATATTTTCATATTGGAAGTAAGAGTGGCACTAAAACATATGGATTTGTTGGTAACTCAATTTATCAAATTGATAAAATATTATTTTCAAATACTAAAAACAGTTTAAATAAAGTATTTTATATAGGTGATAGTCCTGAGAATAACATTGAAGAATGGGCAAATGAAATTGCTAGTGAAGTAGGACAAAAAATAATCAGATTGCCGTTTTTAATAATAAAATTAGGATCATATTTTGGCGATTTTTTAAAATTAATTGATGTTAAATTTCCTCTTACATCTTTTCGTCTTAAAAATATGACGACAAATAATGTAATAGATCTTTCTGATACATATAAAATTACCAAAAAAAATATTTATTCCAGAAAAGAAGGAGTCAGAAAAACAATAGAGTGGATAACTACAAATAAAAATAATTTATAAAATACGACGATTTAAAATCTGATCACTTAATAAAACACCCCGCTTTATGTAAGGAAGATAACCCTTATAAAGTATCAAAAATATTAAAAATTAATGGTAAATTAATCACCTGTGTAACCGATAGAGTAGGTCATAATCTAAGGTATGCAATTGATTCTTCAAAGTTAATGGATGAATTAGAATGGAAACCTTCTTTACAATTTGAAGAAGGAATCGAAATAACAGTGAAATGGTACTTAGAGAATACAGAATGGATGAAAAGGATAACCTCTGAAGAGTATCAAGAGTATTAAAAAAAAATGTATAATTAACTAAATTTTTAGATTTTTGAAAATTTCAATAATAACAGCGACATACAATAGTAATAAAAGTTTAAAATCTTGTATTGACTCAGTAGTTATGCAAGATTATGGAAGTATTGAATATATAATTATAGATGGTCAATCGACTGATTCTAGTATAGATATAGTTAATGATTTTCAAACTTCTTATCCTTACATTAAAGTGGTCTCAGAAAATGATGATGGTATTTATGATGCACTAAATAAAGGATTAGCAATTGCGACTGGAGATGTAATTGGGTTTTTACATTCAGATGATTTATTTCCTTCTTCTACTATTATTTCAGAATTAGCATCAAAAATAAATAATGATAATCTTGATGGCATCTATGGTGATTTACAATATGTAAACAAAGAGAATACTAATAAAATTATTCGCCTTTGGAAGAGTTGTGAATTTAAATTAGAACTATTAAAAAAAGGATGGATGCCTGCTCACCCAACACTATTTTTAAAAAAACATGTTTACTATAAGCATGGGGAATTTAATACATCTTATAAAATTTCTGCAGATTATGATTTTATGTTACGTATACTTAAAGATAAAACATTGAAATTTGGATATTTACCAAGAGTGATCACTAAAATGAGGGTAGGTGGTGCTTCAAATCGTAGTTTTAAAAATATAATAAGAAAAACAAAAGAAGATTATAACGCAGTTTGTTCAAACAATGTTGGAGGCTGGTTTTCAATTTTTCTCAAAAACACAACTAAACTTAGACAGTTTATCATAAAAAAACAATGATTTTTTCAAAAATAAATAAACAAAAAAGTAACATTATTAATTTTTTTTTTTAAAATTTACCTAAAAATAAAAAATGAAAGGAATTATTTTAGCTGGAGGAAGTGGAACAAGATTGTATCCCATAACAAAATCTACTTCAAAACAATTATTAGCGGTTTATGATAAGCCCATGATATATTATCCATTATCGGTTTTAATGCTTTCAAGTATAAAAGAAATTTTGATTATTTCAACACCATCTGATTTGAATAATTATAAAAAATTATTAGGAAATGGCAATGATATTGGAATTTCTATTGAATATGCAGCGCAACCAAAGCCAGAGGGATTAGCGCAAGCATTTATTATTGGAGAGAAATTTATAGGGAACGATTCAGTTTGTTTAGTCTTAGGTGATAATATTTTTTATGGAGATGGTTTTCGTTCTTTATTGAAATCTGCAAAATCTAAAGTTTCCAAAAATAACAAGGCTGTTTTATTTAGTTATTATGTTAATGATCCTGAAAGATATGGTGTTGTTGAATTTAATGAGCACAACAAAGCTTTATCAGTAGAAGAGAAACCTGTTAAACCTAAAAGTAATTATGCTCTAGTTGGTTTATATTTTTTTCCAAATAATGTAATTGAAATTGCAAAACAAGTTAAACCATCCTCAAGAGGAGAATTAGAAATTACATCTGTTAATCAATCTTATTTACAAAATAATAATTTAGACGTTGAAGTACTGGGAAGAGGTTTTACTTGGCTTGATACTGGAACAAATGACTCTCTATTAGAAGCGTCTAATTTCATACAAACTATCGAAAAGAGACAGGGCTTGAAAGTTTCATGTATTGAAGAAATTGCTTTTAGAATGGGATTTATCAACAAGAATCAATTAGAAAAAATTATTCGGCCATATGTAAAAACCTCATATGGTAAATACATAAAAAATCTTTTATGAATTTCAAAAAGCTTAAATTACAGGGTATTATTCTTGTTGAATCAATTCAGTTTGAAGATGATAGAGGATATTTTTCTGAAACTTACAGGCAAGATAAATTAGATAATTTTTTTAAAAATAAAATAAGATTTTGTCAAGAAAATAAATCTTTTTCACTTAAAAATGTTTTAAGAGGATTGCATTATCAAATACCTCCGTTTGCTCAATCTAAATTAATTAGTGTTATAAGTGGATCAGTTATCGATATAGTTTTAGATATTCGCAAAAACTCACCAACATTTGGAAAAAGCTTAACTATACATTTAGATGATGTAAATAACGATCAACTTTTTATTCCACGTGGATTTGCGCATGGATTTTTAGTTACTAGTGAGTCAGCTATTATTTCTTACAAAGTAGATAATTTTTATTCAAAAGAAAATGAAAGAATTATTAATGTAAAAGATCAATCATTGAAATTAGATTTTGATTTTAATAGTTTTAAAATTTCTAAAAAAGATTTAGAAGCCCCTAATTTAAAAGAATCATATCTTTTTGATTATAATACTAATTATTATGAATAATATTTTAGTTACTGGAGCTAACGGACAATTGGGATCTGAAATAAAAAAAATATCAAAAAATTATAATAAATATACTTTTTTTTTTAAAGATTTACCTGAATTAGATATTTGTGATTTTAGTAGAATGAAAAATTTCATTTTATTAAATGATATTAAAATAGTGATTAATTGCGCTGCCTACACTAAAGTTGATAAATCAGAAAAAGAAATTTCTAAGGCTGAAAATGTAAATTCTAAAGCAGTTATCAATATTGTTAACATATTAGAAGAAATAAACGGTAAGTTAATTCATATTTCCACAGATTACGTGTTTGACGGTGACAAAAAGTTTCCATATTTTGAAGATGACCAAACAAATCCAAAGGGTATTTATGGTAAAACTAAATTAAGGGGTGAAAAGGCAGTTATTAATTGTTCAATAGATGCCATTGTTATTAGAACATCATGGTTGTATTCAGAATTTAGAGAAAACTTTGTTAAAACAATTATAAAATTGGCAAATAATAAAACGATGATAGATGTAGTTGGAGATCAATACGGATCTCCAACCAATGCGTCAAATTTAGCAAAAGTATGCCTAGATATTATAGACAATAATAAGAATATATCAAAACATGGAAAAATTTATCATTATTCAAATGAAGGTGCAGTAAGTTGGGCTGAATTTGCAGATTATATTATAAAAAAACTAAAATTTACTTGTAATGTTAATTCAATTAAAACAAAGGATTATCCGACCCTTGCTTATAGGCCAAAGTATTCTGTTTTAAATACGGAAAAAATTAAAAATGATTTTAAAATTAGTATTCCGAACTGGAAATATTCACTAAATAAACACTTAAAACAGTTAAATTTATGAAAAAAAATATTTTAATTACAGGTGGTGCTGGCTTTATTGGATCTCATGTGATTAAGTTTTTTCTAAACAAGTATCCCAATTATAGGATATTTAATTTAGATTTATTAACCTATGCAGGTAATTTAGAAAATTTAAAAAATATAGAGAAAAATGAAAATTATCAATTTATAAATCATGACATATGTGATTATAATAAAATGAAAGAAATTTTCATAAATAATAATATTACTCATGTTGTTCATTTAGCTGCCGAATCTCATGTAGATAGGTCAATAGAAGACCCTTTTTCTTTTGCTGAAACCAATGTCATGGGAACTTTAAGCTTACTTCAAGCCGCTAAAGAATTCTGGAAGGATAATTTTAAAAATAAATTATTCTATCATATTTCAACAGATGAAGTGTATGGATCTTTAACGGAAGAAGGTTTATTTAATGAAAATACAAAATACGATCCGCATTCTCCTTACTCTGCATCTAAAGCCTCTTCGGATCATTTTGTAAGAGCTTTTGGAGATACTTATGGAATACCAATCGTTATTTCTAACTGCTCTAATAACTATGGTCCTTACCAATTTCCAGAAAAATTAATTCCACTTTTTATTAATAATATAGTAAACAACAAACCCCTTCCAGTTTATGGAAAAGGAGAAAATGTACGTGATTGGCTTTATGTTGAAGATCATGCTAGGGCCATAGATCAAATATTTCATCAATGTCAAATTGGGGAAACTTATAATATAGGTGGTTTTAATGAATGGAAAAATATTGATCTGATTAAAGTTGTTATTAAAGTTACAGACAAGTTACTAGGAAGAGAGTTAGGTAGTTCAAATAAATTAATAACTTATGTTACTGATAGAGCAGGTCACGATTTAAGGTATGCAATTGATGCAACTAAAATCAAAAATGATTTAGGTTGGGAACCTTCTTTACAGTTTGAAGAAGGTATTGAAAAGACTGTCAAGTGGTATTTAGACAATAAAGAATGGATGGATCGTGTTACATCAGGTGATTATCAAGAATATTATAAAAAAACATATAATTAGATTTAAACTTTTTTAATTACGTATTCTACCACCCCCCAGATAATTAACTCATTTTCTTCTTTTAGTTCAATAGGCTTATATTTTTTATTTTCGGGCATTAAATAAAGTCTATTTTTTTCCTTTTTTATTCTTTTAACAGTAAACTCTCCATCCACTAAGCAAATTGCTATTTTCCCGTTTTCGGGATTTTTTGATCTGTCGATCACTAGTAAATCTCCATCGTCAAGCCCTGCCCCAATCATTGAATCTCCACTAACTCTTGCGTAAAAAGTTGCTTCTTTATTTTTTACTAATTCTCTATCAAGACTAATCCTGGTTTCTTTGAAATCATCCGCTGGTGATGGAAATCCCGCTGATATTCCTTCTTCAGAAAGCCATTGTCCCATCCCATTTTCTTTTTTGGGAATAAAAAAATTAAGTATCTTTTTTTGTTTCAACTTTTTATTTTAATGCTATTATTTCTTTTAGCTCCGTAGTATATCTTGAAGATAATTTAGTTTGTTTCATTTTCCAAACTCTTTTAAGATCCTGACTAGCTAGTTTTATTTTGTTAGGCCCTTCTTTTTTTGTTATAAAATCCAAAGTTTTCATAAGTATTTGATATTTAGGATTTTCTTTTTCAAAGATATTGAGTTGTGTTTTATTGTTTGGAACGATTCCCATTACTATCACCCCAGCTTTTTTATATTCGACGTCTTTTTTATAAATTTTCTTTAGTCCTTGAACAGCATATTTACTTATTGTTATACTAGAGTTTGATCCGTAAGGCAAAGTCATGATTATTCCATTTTGGTATTGTAATTTATTTTTTTGATGCCTATTACTTTTTATAAAGACATAAATAGAATTACAATTGCTTTTTTGAGAACGTAATTTTTCGGAGCAACAAATAGAAAAAGTAGAAATCCGTTCTTTTAAGTCTTCAAAGTATGTCAAATTTTTTTCAAAACTTCTTGTTGTTGCTATCGCTTTTTTAGGAGATCTACTTTCTTCAAGTGACAGAACGGATTCTCCTTCTAATTCTTTTTTTAGTCTTAAACCTACCACGCTCATTTGTTTTCTTACCCAGTCGTTGGGTAGTTTTATAAAATCATAAGCTTTGTTTATTTTATAACTCTTTAAGCGCGTAGCATGCTTATAACCTATTCCCCAAACGTCTTCTATTTTAAGCCACTTAAGAGCTTTTTCTCTTTTCTCGTTTGAGTCTATAGCATAGACGCCATTAGTTTTTTCATCAAATTTTTTTGATATTCTATTAGCCACTTTAGCTAGTGCCTTTGTAGGAGCAAACCCAATACTAACTGGAATTCCGATCCACTTTAATATTTTTTTTCTAATTTCTTTTCCATACTCTTCAAGATTATAATTTTCAAATCCTTTAAATTCTAAAAAGGCCTCGTCTATGCTGTAAATCTCTATGTTTGGCGTGTAGCTACTTAGTATGTTCATTACTCTGCTACTCATATCGCCGTACAAAGGAAAATTTGACGAAAAGACATGAACTTTGTTTCTTTTAAAAAAAGGATCGTATTTAAATGCAGGTGCTCCCATAGGTATTCCAAGAGCTTTAGCCTCGTTGCTTCTAGAAATCACGCAGCCATCATTATTTGATAAAATAACTATAGGTTTTTTATCCAGTTTTGGATTAAAAACTCTCTCACAAGAAGCGTAGAAGTTATTACAATCAACAAGTGCAAACATTTCATAAAACTACATTTTAGAAATTCTTAAATCAATCTATTTCATAATTAAAGTTTTTAACAATTCTTATCGTAAATTTGAATTCTAAAAATTTTAAAATGAGTTTTTATAAAAATACAGAAGACTTAATGCAATCAAAAGGCTTTAAAATTATTTCAAAAGATTTTGAAAGACCATGGGGAGGTTTTTTAGTTATAGAAGAGAGTCAGGCACAGGATTTTTCTAATCAATTTTTTAAAGGAATTAATGTAGATAGTTTAAAAATAAGTGAAAAATTAAGTCCAAAAATATTAATAGTAAA